>Ga0307477_10000359_pt1 | contig 53838 bp, 42 predicted proteins | sample atmos_gasesECM2C_FD_203316 | JGI IMG/M metagenome (GOLD analysis project Ga0307477, IMG submission 203316) | Hardwood forest soil microbial communities from Morgan-Monroe State Forest, Indiana, United States - atmos_gasesECM2C_515 | ecosystem: Environmental > Terrestrial > Soil > Temperate... | reverse complement strand
CCTCGCTCGGCCTTCCTCAGTTGTTTGATGGCTCAGCGTAACCCTCTGAACCGCCCGATGCGGACCCGCATGTCGGGTGGTGTGGCAGGGGCGAGCGGGCGACCGCTCCCCCTATGCCGATCCCGCTTCATCTGGCTCAGTTGAATTCTGCAGAGCCTCACTGCCGACACATTTCGCTGGGATTCCGCGCAGCGAGCCGTATTATTATCAGCGTATGCTCAAGAATCGTTCCGTCCCCGCCGACATCATTCTGCCGCATGTCGTTTATCAAGATGTTGCCGAGGCGGCTGCTTGGCTAACCAAGACCTTCGGCTTTATCGAACACTACCGCTATGGCGACCCCACTGAGCCGGTCAGCGGTGCGCAGATGCATCTCGGCGACGCATGGATCATGCTGCGTAGGGCGCGCGCCGGCGCCGCCAGCCCTGCTCAACTGGGCTCTGGAACGCAAAGCCTGACCGTGTTCGTCGAAGACGTGGATGCCCACTTCCAACGCACGAAATCGGCCGGCGCCAAGATAGTCGAGGAACTAAACGAGACCGCCTACGGCGAACGACAGTACGGAGTCGTCGACCTCGGTGGCCACCACTGGCTCTTCTCGCGTCACGCGCGGGATGTGAGCCCCGACGAATGGGGAGCGAGGATAGCCGGTCGCTGAGGCGTTGCGCTGCCGCTTGCCTATTCCCCGCATTCCATCTATCGTTTGGCGTCCTTAACTCATGTTCACCATCGACCGCAAAAAACTCCGCCAGCTCCACGACCGCGAATCGCAACTCTTTATTGCTGACCATCCTAAATCCGCCTCGCTCTACCAACGCGCACAGTCCTCCCTCCTCGGCGGCGTCCCCATGAACTGGATGAAAAAATGGGCCGGTGCATTTCCGACTTTCGTGAAATCCGCGAAGGGCGCGCACTTCACCGACGTGGACGGCCGCGACTACATTGACTTGTGCCTCGGCGACACCGGCGCCATGACCGGCCACTCCCCCGACGTCGTTGCCGAAGCCGTCGGCCGCCGAGCCAAGGAAGGCGTCACGTTCATGCTTCCCACCGAAGACGCCCTGTGGGTCGGCGAAGATCTCCAGCGCCGCTTCGGCCTCCCCTACTGGCAATTCACGCTCACGGCTACCGACGCCAATCGCTTCTCCATTCGAATCGTCCGCGAAATCACTCAACGTTCGAAAATTCTGGTCTTTCATTATTGCTACCACGGCACTGTGGACGAATCCTTTGCCACGCTTGAAAACGGCGTGGTCGCCCCGCGCCGTGGCAACATCGGCCCGCCCGTCAATCCCGCCGAAACAACGCGCCTCGTCGAGTTTAACGATCTCAACGCACTCGAAGACGCGCTCAAGCATCACGACGTGGCCTGCGTCCTTGCCGAACCCGCCATGACCAACGTCGGCATCATTCTCCCCGACGATGGCTACTGGAAATCGGCCCGTGAACTCGCCCGCCGCTACGGCACGCTCCTCATCGCCGACGAAACGCACACCATCTGCGCCGGCCCCGGTGGCTGCACCGCGGAGTGGAAACTCGATCCCGACATGCTCGTCTTCGGCAAAGCCATCGGCAGCGGCATTCCCGGCGCGACCTACGGCTGCAGCGAAGAAGTCGCCCAGCGCATCAAAGCGCGCATCCATCTCGAAGACTGCGACGTCGGCGGCATCGGCGGTACATTGGCGGGCAATGCACTCTCGTTAGCCGCCATGCGCGCCACCCTTGAACACGTCCTCATTCCCGCAGCATTCGAACGCATGATCCCGCTCGCCCAGCGCTTCAATGACGGCGTTGCCGCCGAAATCCGCGCGCACAGTTTGCCGTGGAACGTCATCCAGCTCGGCGCCCGCGCCGAATACACTTTCGCTGCCAAGCCTCCTCGCAACGGCGGCGAATCCGCCGCCGCCGCCGATTTCGAACTCGAACGCTTCCTCCACCTCTACGCCCTCAACCGCGGGGTCCTCCTCACCCCCTTCCACAACATGGCCCTCATGTCCCCCGCTACCACCGAAGCCGACATCGACGCCCACACCAAAATCTTCGCCTCCGCCACCGCCGAGCTCGCTTCCTAGGCTGATTCCATTTCTAAGCAACTGGCAGCTGTGAATTTTGTGGCGCGCGTTATCGATTTGAGTTGAAATGTGGCGTATGGAACGCTACTTCCTCATCGACCATCTTGACGTCGAGCGGCTCCTGGGAGAGTGGCGATGGCTGTGTCCCCAGCCAATGGCGCTTGTCGCCCGAACTGCCTTCGGAGATTTATTCCTGCGTGACGAAGCGGGAATCATCTTCAAGCTAGACATCGCCATTGGACAGTTGATGCAAATCGCGAAATCCGAAACGGAATTTCGTAATTTGGCTCACACGAAAGAGCAGCGAGAAGAATGGTTTGCCGAACGTGATGAATCAGCGGCCGCAGCAGGAGGACTAAATCCCGGCTCCGAGCAGTGCATCGCTTTCAAAACCCCTATCCTCTTCGCCGAAGGGGGCGCTCCAAACAACGCGTATGTGGCAAGTCTTTACGAGCAAGTAGCATTCCTCGGCGATTTGCATCGCCAGATCTCAGAACTTCCCGACGGAACCAAGGTCCAGTTTCGACTTCAAGAATGAAGATCATTTCAAGACAGCAGCGAGACCGCTCTCAGCCGCGTAGATCACATGCCGCCACCAACCTTCTTCCCCACGCCTTCCCACTTCCGCACCTGGCTCGAAGCCCATCACGATAAGCTCCGCGAGCAGCTCGTCGGCTTCCACAAAAAAAGTTCCGGAAAACCCAGCATCACCTGGCCCGAATCCGTAGAAGTAGCCCTCTGCTTCGGCTGGATCGACGGCGTTCGGAAGAGCCTCGACGAAACCAGCTACACTATTCGCTTTACCCCGCGCAAGGCCACCAGCACCTGGAGCTCCATCAACATCAACCTAGTTCGAAAGCTTACAAAGCAGGGGCTGATGCATCCCGCCGGCCTCAAAGCCTTCGCCGCCCGCAACGAGAAAAAATCCGGCATCTACTCCTACGAACAACGCAAGAGCGCCCGCTTCACTCGCGAACAAGAAAAACAGTTTCGCGCCAACAAACCCGCCTGGGATTTTTTCCAATCCCAGGCTCCCTCGTACAAACAATTGACCACCTACTGGGTCATCACCGCAAAAAGGGAAGAAACAAAACAAAAACGCCTCTCCATCCTCATCGATCATTCGCAACATCAGCGCAGAATCCCGCGTCTCATCCCCGCGAAAAAGAAGTGACCTGCTCGCACCATACAGAATGCGTCTAAGCGGGGCATACATCCATGCCTCTGCCTAATGACGCAGCCGCTGAAGAATTGTAGGAAATTCGCGCTGCGAATCTCACGCGCGGGCCAAACAACAATAGCCCCGATCACTCCTGTGGGTAGGAGAGAGGCCCCGCTTGATTCAAGCTGGAGGAGTTCGACTCATTTCTAATCTTTTCGCGGAGTTCTTGCACCAAGCGCTGCACGCCATCCACATCATCAATGTCTGCAAACACTGGAACATCGCCCAAGTCATACCGGCTCATGCTGCGTTTCTTTTGGCCTCGTCCAGCAATCACGGGATACTTCTTCCCGAACCAAAGTGTCCCCGTCTTCGCCCCTTCACGTTCGATCGCCGGAATATCACCCAGATACATTGAACTCGCCTTCCGCGTCCAACCCTCTTGCATAACAAGCAAACGCTTGTTTGTAATCGCATAGTATGTCCGCCGCTTTAGCCAAGCGTCATAGATGAACCGGCCCCAGATCATATACTGTCCGATTAAGACGAATGGAACACCCCAGATCACCATAAAATACGACGGGCTGCCGCCCCGGGAACCAGTACCCCAATAACCAAGTACGCCTGCCTCCCAGAAGATTGCAAACCCTCCCCACAGCAGGCTGAACGGTACGACTGCCCAATCATCGGAATGAAAGATCACACTCGGATTTGGCATTCCTGCCCAATATACGCTCTCTCCCGAAAGCAGTTCTGGCTGAACCTTGATGGCCGCTCTCGATTCGATCCTCGTCATTCCCCTCCTCATTCTGCCGGGAAAACGTTCGATATTTTTTGAATGTAACAAATCCCTGCGCCGTGTCTATGAGAATCGACACGCCGGTGAAGGAATTTTTTCAGAGCTTTTTGTTTTCTTAGGACTAAAAACTAATAACTAACAACTCTTGTGTCCGCCGCTGTTCTCATCGTAGCATCAGGTCGCAAGGGCGAACCCTATGTCTTCCTTCTATCTACTCAAAACCGAAGCCTCCGCATACTCCTTCGCCGATCTCCAGCGAGACAAAGTCACTGTCTGGGACGGCGTGCACAATCCCGTGGCTTTGAGGAACCTTGGCGCGATGAAACCGGGCGACAAACTGATCATCTACGAAACCGGCGATCGCAAGAGCGCTGTCGGCACCGCCTCCGTGGTCTCCGTAGACGCCTCCGACCACAAAAATCCCGCCGTCAAAATCAAAGCCGAATATTTGCTCGCCAAGCCCGTCACCCTCGCCCAAATCAAATCCAACAAGCTCTTCGCCGATTCTCCGCTTGTTCGCCAGGGCCGCCTCTCCGTCGTTCCCCTCACCGCCACCCAATACAAATTCCTGACCGGCGACTGATTCCGCAAACGCGCGTATGATGCTCTGCGAAGGGTCGAGGCAAAATCCCATGAAACGCTACATCTTTGTTTTATTCCTTTTCCTAGCCGCTCCTCTTTTCGCCCAGCAACCGCCCGAACTCCATTTCCGTTCTGTCCCAGACTTCCTGAAGCTTCCGCCCGACCTCTACCTCGGCGAAGCTGTCGGCGTCGCCGTAAATTCCAAAGGCCACGTCTTCGTTTTCACCCGCGGCAATTCCACCGGCCCCGCTTATGCCGCTGCAGCCGCGCAACTCCTCGAATTCGCCCCCGACGGAAAATTCATCCGCGAGATCGGCCACCATCTCTACGCTTGGTCTTTCGCGCACGCTGTCAAAGTGGACAAGGACGACAACCTCTGGGTCACCGACAAGGGCTCGGACATGGTCATCAAGTTCAATCCCGAAGGCCGCGTCCTCATGGTCCTCGGCCGCAAGCAGGAAGCTTCCGACGAAAGCACCGCCCCGCTGAAGCATCCCAAGCCTCCGCTGCCACCAATTGATGGAATGTTTCGCCAGGTCACCGACGTCGCCTGGGACGCCGCCGGCAACTCCTACATCAGCGACGGCTACATTAATTCGCGCATCGCCAAAGTGGACAAGGACGGCAACTGGCTCAAGTCCTGGGGCGAACCCGGCGACCAACCCGGTCAATTGAACACGCCGCACAGCATCGCACTCGACGCGCAAGGCAACGTCTATGTCGCCGACCGCGGCAACCGCCGCATCCAGGTTTTCGACGGCGAAGGAAAATTCCTCCGCCAGATCACCATTGACGTTCCCGTGGATCCCAACGCTCACGCCGCCATCGGCAACAAGCCCACCGCCACAACTGGAACGATGGCGCCCGGTGCGCCCTGGGCCATTTGCATCACGCCCGCGCCAAATCAGGTCCTCTACAGTTCCGACGGCTTCCCCGGCCGCATTTACAAACTCACTCTCGACGGAAAAGTTCTCGGCGTTTTCGGCAAGTCCGGCAAGCAACTCGGCCAGTTCGGCTGGATTCACGAAATGTCCTGCCCCTCCGAAAACGAACTCTATGTTGCCGAAATCCTCAACTGGCGCATCCAAAAACTGGTACTCGAGGCGGTTCACTAGTATTCTGGACGGAGTGATCTGGGAAAGGACAATCCAAAGCATCGTATCCCGGTCTTATTGCGGATTTCGCCGACCCTGCGCGTCGATTTTGGTTGCGAGCATTGGAATTACATTTGGTTGTCTCCCGCTTCGCGCGCAGGAAGCACCGCAAGCCGTCATCGCGGACGAAGCCACGCCGCAAAGCTCAGCATCAACCGCAGCAGAGCGCGACGTCTCCTACCGCACCCTCCCGCGAAATCTCCTCCAGGACCAGAAAGACATCTGGCTGTTTCCCGTGCGGCTCGCCAAAGGCCATCAATGGCTCCCCACCCTCGCCGTAACCGGTGTGACCGCGGCCCTCATCGTCGCGGATCCCCACGACACCGGCTACTTCCGCCGCACCACCGCATTTCACACGTTCAACAATGTCTTTTCCGGCCCCATCACCGCGGGTGAAATCGCCATTGTTCCCGCAGCCTTTCTTGTAGCCGGGCACTTCACTCACAATTCCTACGCGGAAAAGACCGCCCTCCTCGCCGGTGAAGCCTATGTCGACTCCGCCGTCCTTGATGTTGTCTTGAAAGTTGCCACGCGCCGTCTCCGACCTTCGGACATCCCGCCTTCCGGCCCTTTCAACGACACTTTCTTCAGCAGTCACGTTTCAAACGCTGGGATCGATACCAGCTTTCCTTCCAGTCATGCCTCCGCCGCCTTTGCCGTTGCCACCGTGTTCGCGCATCGCTATCGCCACCATCGCTGGGTGCCCTATGTAGCCTACGGCGCGGCTTCTCTCATCAGCTTCTCCCGCGTCACCACGCAATCCCACTTCCCCTCGGACGTTTTCCTCGGAGCCGCCCTCGGCTTCGCGATTTCGGAATTCGCCGTTCTGCGGCCTCGCTAGTCAAGGCCCAAAACATTCCTTGCGCTTTGTCCGTCAGCCAGTACGTTTGTACTATGGCCAGCAGCAGCCCTGCCTGCAAAGATTAATTGTCGTTCGAACCGTCGCGTGGACGGTTCTTCACGGCCTCCACATTTTCGAATCCAATGGTGCGTTGCCCAAGCCCCCAGCGCACAAGGGACACTCTGAGTGGCTTCCGCAGTGGACATCGGCCGTTCGAGCGGCTCGCCCTCGGCGAGCGCTCCGCCATCTCCCCATCCCAACGCCGTCGCGCACGAGGCGCGCGTCGTTGTCACCGGTGCGCGCCCTTCCGACAATCCCCGCAACCGCGAACTTTTTGCTGAAGACACCACCTCGGTCCTGGTCTTTGAAAACGGCGGAGTCATTCGCCTCTCCGCCGCCGTCGTTCCAGGCCAGCTTCTCTTTCTCACCAACCAGGACACCAAGCGCGAAGTCATCGCCCAGGTCACCCGAAAACGCGTTCACCGACCGACCAGTTGCTATGTCGAGCTGGAATTTACCCAGCCTTCTCCGGCTTTCTGGGGCATCGAGCTTCCCAAAACCCCGCAGCCCGCCCCGCCCGATTCTCCCCATGCCGAAGTCGCCAAGCTCGTGCAATCCGCCGAAGCCACCGCCGACGATCCTGGCACCCCCGCGTCCGCCCCCAGCGCCAACGAAGTCGATGAATTGGTCAAAGAAGTCGAAGCCCTGCGCGCCCAACTAAAATCGCTCCAAGAAAAGCAGCCCGCTGCAAATATTCCTCTCCCGCCGCCTGCTCCCGCCGCAGTCGCCTTTGCAAGTCCCACGTCCGTCCCCGCAGAAACGCACGCTGCGCCACCCGCGCCATCTCTGGAAGTCCAACCAGCAAAGGTGCAACCAGCAGAAACACCGCACACGGTTGCACAACCCGTCGCTGCTGTTCCCGTCGGGTTCTCACAGGTCACGCCGCCGCAGCCGCATGCAACAGCCGAATCACAATTTTCAGAAGACGATCTCCCGCCCAAGCCCGCCCTCGACTTTCAAAAAGCTCCGGTTGTCCCCAAGCCATTTTCGCGAGCGCAAAAGAAACTCGCTGCGCCTCCCAAGTCCGGCGCGCCTCGCGCCCTGTTTCTTTCCGCCACGCTAATATTCGTCGCCGCCGGCGCAGCCTGGTACATGGACTGGATCCCCGGCCTCCCGCCACTCCGAACACCTTCCACGCGCACAAACGCGAATCTCATTCCAACCGCAAATCCCGCGCCCGCACCGTCACCCGTGACCCAAAAACCCGTCCAATCGGTCGCCACTTCAAGCGATGCCGCGCAGCCATCTGCTGCCGCATCAGCAACTCAGCCTATCGGTCCCCCGCTGAACTCTTCCTCCTCCGCCACGCCCGCGGTCGTCGCCGCGCCTCCTGCCCCTCCCGCGCCGCAGCCCGCCTCCGCGGCCGCCGCTGCACCAGTTTCGAACGTCAAAGAAAAACCCGCCCCACTCCTCTCTGCCTCTAAACGCACTCCTCTCCGCACCTCCACCGATTCCGTCCCAGCCTCCACCACGCTCTTGCTCGAAGGCGGCCCCATCGTTCCGCCAAAGCTCGTAAAATCCGTCCGCCCCAACGCCCCGCCCGATGCCATTCTCGGCTACGTCACCGGCGACGTTGCCGTGGACGCCACTGTCGATCCCTCCGGCCGCGTCAGCTCCGTGAAGATTCTCTCCGGGCCCGCCTCTCTCCGCAACGCCGCCGTGAAAGCCGTCAAGCAATATCGCTACGAACCCGCCACGCAAAACGGCAAGCCCGTTTCCGCTCATGTCAACGTCACCATCCAGTTTTGGTTCGAACCATGATTCTTCGTAAGCATGCCGCGTGCTCGTTACTCGTTTCGCCGCGATGATCCTTGCGGTTGCAAGCGCATTCATCTACACGACGTATACTGTTCATGCAGATGAACTGGAGCCACGCTCGATGAAGAAGCTGCGGATCGTCGTTTCGCTTCCCAATGACAACGCCTACCAGCACGAGCAGGGCGCTGTCGCCAGGTCCGCCGCAAGACAAATGGGTCTCGATCTCCTGGTCATTCACGCCGAGGACGATTCCATCACGCAGAGCCAGCAGTTGCTGAAAATCATCCAATCCCCTCAGGACGATCGTCCCAACGCGCTTTTAGTCGAGCCCGTCACCGCCACCGGCCTCCGCCGCGTCGCCGAAGCCTCCGTCGCCGCCGGCATCGCCTGGGTCATCAGCAACAGCGACGTGGACTATATCTATCAACTCCGCAAAACTCCCCAGGTTCCCGTTTTCACCGTCACGCAGGGCCAGCAGGAAATTGGCCGCCTGCAAGGCAAGCAGCTCGCCGCGCTTTTGCCGCAGGGCGGTTCCATCTTATGCATCGAAGGGCCGAGCATGAGCTCCGTCGCTGTCCAGCGCCACGAAGGCATGGAAACAACCAAGCCCCGCAGCGTGCAGACCACCACGCTTCGCAGCAAATGGAGCGAAGACAACGCCAATCAAAGCGCCACCGCCTGGCTGCGCCTCGCCACTTCACGCGCGGAAAAATTTGCCGCAGTCGCCGGACAAACCCACGAACTCGCTTTGGGCGCCCGCAAAGCCTTCCAATCTTCCGACAATCCCGAGCAGCAAAAAAAGTGGCTGGAAGTTCCATTCCTCGGTATCGGCATCGCCAGCCAGGTCAAACCCTTGGTGGACTCTCGCGTCCTGACCGCCGCCGTGATTACTTCCGTCACCATGGATCTCGCTCTCCGCACCCTCGTCCAAGCCCTCGAAAAACAATCCCAGCCCCCCGAACGCACCGTTGTCGAAGCCTCCTCTTACCCCGCCCTCGACAAACTGGTCCCCAAGCGCTAAACCAGTCCTGCTTCCATGTGGGACAGACATTCCTGTCTGTCCTTTTCTCCTTTCGCTTTCCCAATTTCGAATTTCTATTTCTGATTTTTAGTTTCGATTTTCTTTTTTTCCACGCCCGATTCCTCTTGACACCCACACCTTCAAAGCACACTATCACTTCGAGCTCTCGCCTTTGCGGCGAGACTCCCGCTCCGTAGTCCGAGGGCAGTTTCTTTAACAGTTAAGGTCTGTATTGAGCGCCAAGAGGGCAGTACGTCCTCCGCTCCTTTCTCTCCGCTCACGCGGGCCTGACTCTCTGTCCGCCGTACACGACTGCAAAACCAAGCCCGCAGCGGCTACACGCCACAACACTCGAGCTCGACTCGCCCCATGCGAGGACCATTTTCCGTTTCTCAAAAAGGAGATCCACTCATGTCTGAACACAATAAAGCGATCGTCCGTCGTCTGTTCGCCGAACTCTGGAACAATGGCAATCTTTCCGTGGCCGGCGAGCTCTTCGCTCCCAACTACGAGCACCATGATGCCTCCACGCCCGAATTCGGTCGCGGCCCAGACAGCGAAAAGAAGCGCGCCTCTCTCTATCGCAATGCCTTCCCCGATCTTCACCTCACCATCGAGGATGTCACTGCCGAAGGCGAAACTGTTATGACCCGCTGGTCCTGCCGCGGTACCCATAAAGGTGATCTGAACGGAATTGCCGCAACTGGCAAGCCGTTCACCATCACTGGCATCTCCGTCCTTCGCGTTTCCAACGGCAAGATCGCCGAAGGTTTCGTCAACTGGGACGCTCTCGGCCTCATGCAGCAGCTCGGCGTCGTCCCCCAACCCGTCCAAACCAAGGCCATGGCCGTCGCCGCCACCTCGGCGAGGTAGCTGTCCCGCAGTTCCCCCCATCAACCAGAAGGCCCGGCACGCCGGGCCTTCTTTCATTTCATCAGCAGGACAGACATTCTTGTCTGCCCTCTCGCCTTTCCTCAAGTCGCCCCCGCTCATCCGCGGCCCGCGTTTTCTCTGCCTGACAATTCATGTGCGATACGGGACAGCATTTTGGATTAGAGGTTTCTATACTCTCCTAAGTCTGCCGATGTGACTTCGGCTCACTGAATTTCCAATCTTCTACTTGGATTTACAAAGTAACTCATCCGATTGCAGATCGAAGAGACCGAGCTTAGTTGCTCTGACGGCCCGCGCGGAAACGACGGACCCTCAGGCAGAAGGAATCACAATGCGTTCTATCGTATCCATTCGTTCGCTGTTGTTCGCCCTGGTATTGCTGGCCATCTCCGCGGCATCGTCCGCTCAAGTTGGCATCGCACTTTCCATTCGAATCGCCCCGCCCGAACTGCCCGTCTACGAACAGCCCATCTGCCCCGAAGACGGCTACCTCTGGACCCCAGGCTATTGGGCCTACGGTGACGACGACTACTACTGGGTTCCCGGAACGTGGGTTATGGCTCCCGAAGTCGGCTACCTCTGGACTCCCGGTTACTGGGGAGACGACAACGGCGCCTACTTCTTCCACGAAGGCTACTGGGGACCGCAAGTCGGTTTCTACGGCGGCATCAATTATGGCTACGGCTATTCCGGCCGAGGCTACGAAGGCGGCCGCTGGGACAACGGGCACTTCTTCTACAACCAATCCGTCAGCCATGTCAACGTCTCGGTTAACCGCAACGTTTACAACACGCGAGTTGAGAACCGCTCCGATGGTAACCGCGCCAGCTTTAACGGCGGCAACGGCGGCGTAAACGCACGTGCCACATCCCAGGAAGATGCTGCGGGACGCGAGCGCCACGTTGCACCCGTCGCCGCGCAAAACGAGCATGCGCAGTTTGCACGCGCCAACCCTGAGCTACGCTCCTCCTCCAATCACGGCAAACCTCCCATCGCTGCTACCTCCAAGCCTGGCGCCTTCAAAGACAGCGGAGCCGTAGCCGCCAAAGAAGGTGGAACAGTTCATACCGCCCCCGCCGCCGAGAACAACGCTGCTCGCTCGAACACCGAAACGGCCCGACCAAGCACTGAGCCAGCTCGCGCGAACACCGAAACTCCTCGCACAACCAACGAAGCTGCCCGCCCGACAGCCGAGACCAATCGACCGAGCCCCGCGATCCACGCCAAGGAACTTCCGCCCGCGGAATATCTCGCCGCTCCAAACACTGGCAATGCCAAGCAGGACCAGAAATATCAGCAACAGCAGCAAAAGCTTCAAGTCCAGCAAGTCAACGAGCGCCAGAAACTCCAGACCAAGCAGGAGCAAGATCATGCGCGGCTCCCGCAAACCCCGGCGAACCAGCCGAAACAGCAGCCCTTGGAGCAGAAGCATCAGCAGCAGACAGAACAACTTGCGCAAAAACACACTCAGCAGCAACAACAGTTGCAGCAACGCCAGCAACCCGCTCCGCACCAGGCTCCGGCCAAGCCCGAGAGTCAAAAGGGTTCCTAAAAAAAAACGTAAGCAACCTGGGCGGAACTGCCTCCCCCGCAAATGCAAGCCGCCGCATGCCCCATCCTTTCCGGCCCCGCCGGAAAGGATGGGCATTTTTCGTCCTCCTCTTCTCGCCCCCCCCACTCTCCTATTTCGAATTTCGTTTTTCGCCCCGAGAACTCTTTCGCCTTATGTCGTCTACTTTAATCTTCAGTCCGCAGAGGTAGCAGCTGGAGCCGTGTGCGATCGGCTTCGTTCGTCAGGAGTGCATGCATCCTGCGGCGGATGAAAGGCCCCATAGGATTGGGATGCAAAATCCTGATGAACACCGTTACCGGAACCTTCACCCCATTGTCCACGACCCGCCTTCCAAGGAGTTACCGCCTCCCATCCATTAGATTCCACAAGCTGTATAGAAGTGAACAGTACGCAACCTCGACAGCCTTTACGCTGCAAGGTCAGAAGTTCAAATTGGAATCTCCGAGTGATTGCCAACCCGGGCTGACACGCAGCGACGCTCGGAAGGCAAACGAGGGAAGAAAAAGTATGTTTCACTTGTTCTGGTATGCTCTGATTGGGCTAATTTCGGGGGTTACCGCGAAAGACGTCATGCACGTGCACATAACGATTTTCTGGACGGTCGTGCTCGGCGTCATCGGAGGGATCCTCGGCGGCGCCGTAACCCACATGTTTTCACGCCCGACAAACGAACGATATCATCCCGCCGGCCTCATTTTTTCCACACTGGGCGCGATGCTGGTTCTCTTCATTTGCTTTAAGCTGAATATTCATTTTCCGGCGGTCTGACCGAACAGAAGTGACCGCATATTGCGTAGGTCCTAGTGAATCCAGTTACTGGACATGTGTTCTGCCAGCGCCGCAACCGAAGTCATGACAACGCCGACCGATCATCCAGTTATTTTGACACCTACCGAGGCGCCGGCCCCCGTTCAGCGTCCTTCACGCAAACGGCAGGCCGTTGCTTTCTTGATCGCTGCTGTCTCGGACTTTCTATCCTTCTGGACGGTGCTTGCCCCGCCCATGCAATGGTTGATTGACCTGGTCACGGCGTCACTCCTGTTTCTAATCCTCGGCCGTCGATGGGCGATTTTGCCGGGATTGATTGCGGAAGCCATCCCCGGAATGGGCGTCTTCCCCGTGTGGATCCTTGTCGTCCTCTCCATAATCGCCTACGACGACATCAAAGGCCGCAAACACTAGACGCGCATTAGAAACCGTTTGCTGTTCCGCAAGTGGACCTGACCCGAAGTGCAGTCTCGCTCTCACCGTCAACATTTGACTTCTCGTGCAAGGAAGCTCTGCAGTTTCAGAGGACCAACTCCCGGATAGAACGCGTCGAAAAGGGCCGACATTGTTATGCAATCAAGTGCGGATCAAAGACTCCAGATTTCCGGTAGTGCGTACCTAAAGGGCACTTGGATGCTTGTGGGTCTGTTTGACTTAGCGTGGATTCGATGCGGCTTGCTGGGCAACTTGCTTAATCATGGCATCGTTCTGTTTGATGCTGCCCTTCACGAGGTCTGTCTTTACTTCCGATTTCTGTCCTGCCAGCAGGTCAATCTCCGTCTCAAACGTTCGGTAGCCCGGCAATTCAATCTTGATGCGATGCTTTCCCGGCGCGATCAGCACGGAGTGAAACTTCCCACCAAATTCACCGACATGTCCAATGTAGCGGTCATCGAGAAATACAGCAGCTCGATTTGGTTGCACCGTAAGCTTTAATGTCGACGTTATTGATGGCGTCTCCCATCCCGCACTTTTCTGCATCGCCACGCGCACCGTTTGCTTTTGGCCGGGTTCCACCACAATCTTGCGAACAAAGTCCTCCAGACCCGCCTGCCGGACGGTGATTTCGTGCTCCCCAGGCAGCAGCATCACTTTCTTGTCACCTTTGAGCTCTTTCAGATAGCCAACATACTGTCCATCGATCCAGACACCCGAGTCCCTGTCCACCTTTGTCACGCCTTCGAACTGCACCTCCCCCATGACTCGGTTGTCTGCATAACTGAATGCTGCGAAGAGCAAGACAATACATGCGGATACAACTAGGACTGGCCTCCGGGACCCAAAGGGCTTCCGATCTCGAAAGGCGCTACTAAGTCGATTGTGCATGCTTCCCCCTTCACGAACCCACCGATAGGCAGAGCGTGGTGCATTTGCCTGGCCAACGGCAACTTCCTGAGAGCCTGCCCAAATCTAAGAGACAGTTAGGTTTGTAACGATCTTTCCATTCGTTGCCCGATTCACCCGGTAGTACTAGACCGCAAAAAATACTCGGCATTCGCCGTTCTCACCAACCTCTTCCACCCTTGCGTTGTTTTGGATGCGATCGGAACGTGTAAAGAATAGTCGAAAGCCTAAGTCAATAACTCCGAAACCGGACACTAAGTGCCCTTGGCTTCCGAGAAGCGTGCTTGGGAAAAGGCAACCTCGGAGTCCGGATAGGCACGGATGGCGCAGCAGAAAGTTCAATACGGAGCGAAGACTACCAGGATTTTTGATGTGTAGGAGTCAATCTTTGAGTTGGTCTCCACCCCTCTGAGAATGCCAACATACCGCCATGTTCGTTACGGGTGGCTCCACGGCATCGCCGTCCTCCCTCCTTTTTTCCTTGTTTGTTACGATGTTCGACCCTCTCCGCAATGAGTATCTCGGTGATGTCGCTTCACGTTGCGACATCCTTTCGAGATTTCCGCCGGCTCCTCGGAGGCACGCGTGAACCACGGCTCCGAACGTATGTCCGCCACAGTGGACCGCAAAGATCTCCCACAAATCCCCGTCGGCACGAATGTGGTCGAAGGCTACAAGGCCTCGATGGACGGCGACGGCCTGCGCATCCTTACTCATTTGCCGCAGATCCTCGAAAGAGGCGCCGACGCGCTCACCCCCGCAGAAAAAGAATTGCTGAAGTGGGTTGGCCTGTTCTTCCGCAAACCTACCCCGGGCAAATTCATGATGCGCATTCGCATGCCCAACGGTTTCGTCAAGGGCGATCAGCTGCGCACCATCGCCGAGCTCTCGCGACGGCTTGGCAACAGCGTTTTGGACATCACCACCCGGCAACAGATTGAGTTGCGTGGTTTCACTCTCGACAGCGTGCCGGAAATCTGGGAAAAGCTGCGGGGGGTAGATCTGCGTACGCTCCAGACCGGCATCGACAACGTTCGCAATATCAACGGCTGCGCCCTGGCTGGACTGACGCCACACGAACTATTTGACGCCTCTCCAGTCGTCCACGAATTGGATCGCGTCATCGTCGGCGGCAATGGCAATCCGGAGTTCAGCAACCTGCCGAGAAAGTTCAACATCACGGTGACGGGTTGCATGGACAACTGTACGCACAACGAGTCGCAGGATGTCGCGCTCGTTCCCGCGAAAAAGGCTGGCCGGCTCGGATTCAATGTGCTGGTGGGCGGCAAGATGGGCTCGGGAGGATTCACCATTGCTTCGCCGCTGAATGTTTTTGTCGAAATCTTCCAAGCGGCCGCAGTCGTTGTCGAACTAGTTAAAATTTATCGCGATTACGGCCCGCGCGAGGCGCGCTCCAAGTGCCGCTTTGCTTTTCTGATCGAGGAATGGGGCATTCGCAAGTTGCGCGCGGAACTGGTCCTTCGCCTCGGCCGCGAACTCCCCTTTCAGGGCAGAGATATGCGCGGTTCCACGCATGCCGACCACCTGGGGGTGAGTTCGCAAAAGCAGGCAGACCTTGTTGCAGTTGGACTCTGTATTCCTACCGGCAGAGTCAATCCGGATGAGCTGGACGAACTCGCGCGCTTGTCGGAAGTCTACGGCAATGGAGAAATTCGCCTGACAACAGCGCAGGATGCCATCCTCCCTAATATTTTCGCGGATCGCGTGGCCAAGCTACACGAAGAACCTCTGCTCAAGCAACTCTCGCCTCGCCCCTCTCCCTTTGTACGCGGATTGGTCGCCTGCGTGGGCACGGATTATTGCAATCTCGCTCTTATCGAAACAAAGGGGCGCGCGGTCGCGCTTTCCCAGGCACTCCACAACAAACTACGTACCGGCGTGAATCCTCTCACGATTCACTGGTCCGGCTGTCCGGCAGGCTGCGGCAACCATCAAGCTGCCGACATTGGTCTTCGCGGGTTCAAGGCGAAGATTCACGGGAAAATTGTGGATGCCGTCGCTATCTACGCAGGCGGCCGAACCGGCCCTCACGCCGTTGCGGGACAGCAGATTCTTGAAACCGTCCCATGCGATGAAGCGTTGCCGGAAGTGGTGGCCAATGTTATCCAGTCGTATCGCTTCGACGTGGAAGCGAGGGAGCATGCGGCCTTGAGTGATCCCCTGTTTACGGCTGCTGCAACTGCGGGATTGGCGTCGTGGCGGCGCGGCCGCGATTTGGCGCCCTTCGCCAGACCGGCCTAAAACGAGGACAGCGGGAAACATCATGCGCAAGGCCACGCGAAAATTGCGGGCTGGCCGGGATGCCTAATTGACAGTGAAAGTTTGCGCTCAGGAGGACGAACCATCATGGATTATGTGAGTCCTAAGGAACTACTGCAAGAGGCAGTGCAGTTGGCGAAGAGAAAGTCCGAACTCTCCAGGCGGGACATGCTCATTCGGGGAATCCTGGCAGGGGCGTTGCTTGGTTACGCCACTTCGCTGGCAATCATCGTGACTTCGCAAGGTCTCCCTCCGATCGTCGGCGCTATTCTCTTCCCCGTAGGATTTGTGATGCTCGTGTTGCTCGGTTTGGAATTGGTCACCGGAAATTTCGCTTTGCTGCCGGCAGGTGTCCTGGCCGGGAAAGTTCGTGTCACCGAACTGTTTCGCAATTGGGGCTGGGTTTACCTTGGCAACCTGATCGGGAGTGTGCTCTATGCTGCGCTTTTTTATCTGGCGATCACCAATTGGCGTACGGGCAATGGTGGCGCGGTGGCGGAACTTCTGAAGCAAGCTGCACAAAAGAAAACACTGGCCTACGTGTCCTCAGGCGCGAGTGGCTGGGCCACTGCGGTTGTGAAAGGCGTTCTGTGCAACTGGATGGTGACGATTGGGGCCGTCCTGGCGCTGGCCTCCAGATCTACCGTCGGAAAAATCGCTGCCATGTGGCTTCCGATAATGACGTTTTTCGCGTTGGGGTTCGAGCACTCCGTAGTCAACATGTTCCTTATCCCCTCGGGCATGATGCTTGGTGCGCCTATTTCAATAGGCCAGTGGCTTTTTTGGAATCTACTTCCCGTAACCATTGGGAATATTGTTGCTGGAACACTACTGACGGGTATGGCCCTTTATGCGACGTACCCTACTGAAACTGCACCGGTCATCAAACAAGTGCAAGAATTTGCGACAGGGCAGGACAAACAGGAAACCGCATTCGCGACCGCCGTCAAATCACCCGTGAACCAGCCTAGCTGATAAACGCGCAAACCGGAGAACTGGATTTTTCAAGCTTCCGATGATCCGAACTTGTCAGGGCTTGGCAGGACGCGCATCCGCGAGACCCCTGTTTAAGCTTTCTAAAAGCGCGATTACGTCCGCTAGGGTTGATGCAGTATCGCTACGAGCAACACCACGGCGATGACAGCGCCCATAAAGAGCAAAGGTACAAGCACCCAAAGCAAGACGCCGCTTGTCCACTGCCTGCGAGACAGCATGTGCAGGATAAACAGGAGAGGCACTCCGCCCGTTAGCGATAGCTGAAGCAGAACGGCAATAGTTTCTAGCCCGCTCTGGACGTCTCCAACCTTAAGCGCTTGAGGGCCCATCGTCAGCAACATGGTAACGAGCCAGTGGTGATTCATGCGGAGCAGCCACACCGGTGGCAGCACGATCAGCCCAACCAGCGCGGCTTTCACTGACGAATGCCAGCGCGCCACAGCAAGGAAATCCAGCACGTTCCTATAGAGGCCGCTTGGCGCGGAGGGGAGCGCCAAACAAGCGCGCAAGACGAGCAGCAGAACAAGCAAGGCGATCCAACACCCGATTTCAGCGGCGAGCAAAAACGGAGCAAACCAGCTATCAATAGACCGTGGAATTTGCACCAATAGTATGAGGGCAAGGCAACCAGCCGCGGGAATCCCAAGCAGAGCGATTAACTGCAGGAAGGGCGCTGCCCTATCCAGCAGGTTTTCTTCCGTGCGTGCTCTTTCTCCCTCAAGGATCATGGTGGTGTGCCGACTTAATTTTTAGACTAGCGCAGTCTGTCGAAATGATTTTTTCTGTTCGTGAGCGATGTTTCCAAAGTCGCATTCATGCTCAAGAGATTTGCCCCTGGGTTGGGCAGAAGCCATGGTCAATCGGAGTTGCCGTAGCACGCGCGGATCCGGCGAGTCCATTGGCCGGCAATCCGACTTACCCGGAGTTGGCGAGACGGGAGGCGACGCGATGCGGCACTCAAAACCCTCAACGCCAACTCCGAGGCCACTACCAGTATTACGGACGTCCGACGAACTCAAGGAGCATCTGGCAGTTCTATAGGGCAGTCTGCAAAATCTGGCGGAAGTGGCTCCGTCGCCGAACTCGCGGGAAGGAACTGGCGTGGGCGAAATATACCGAATTCCTCCGTCACCACCCCTTGTTGCTTCCTTGGATCTGTGGGGGGAGCAGCGCCTGAGGAACCCGCTGCGTGGAAATCTGCACGGTGGGGTCTGTGAGGGGGGAGAGCGTCGGTGCTGCCATACCTCCTTGCATTAGACAGAGATCAGGTACGGATTATAGTCCCGGGTGTGCACCACGCGAATGCCGCGACTCCCTAAGTGAATCGAGCCTGTCACGGTGAATCCGGGCGAGTGGCCGACCCTCGATCCGCGAGAACGCTTCTGGGTGGCCCACTCTTTCTAAGGATTTTGCAGAAAGGGTGGGGCTGCTTTTCGTTAGCTCCTGGTTTTCATTTCTCCGCGCCCGCCTCTCCCCCAGCGGCTGCCGCCTTTTTTTCCCGCCCCGCACCCTTCGGAATAAACCGCATGCACGGACAATAGCCTTTGCGCGAGCCCGGCGCCTGGCACGTATATTTCCCCACGACATGCCTGCCCGCCGTATGCCCGCACTCGCAAAGTTCTTTCCCCGCCTTACTCACACCGTCCGCTGGCCGCTCTTTCAATTGTTCCTCACTCATCGTGCAACGCTCCCAAAAACATTTCCACAATTCTTTCGAATCCTACCCCTCTTGCAAACCCTTTCCATTCCCGAACTTACGTCCCGCTGTATATCCCCAGCCACGTCGATTCGAATCACTAACTAGTTAGTATCTATAAGCGCCAACATCCATGCTACCATAAAGTATGAAGTCGGCCACCCCTTTCTTTTCTAACGGGAAGGTTCCGACCCGGCCGGAACGCAACAGTCCCGATCCCCTCAAAAGCATCCGTCCTTCCACCCTTGCCCTCTGAACACCCAGAAGTTCCTTCAGCTTCTGTCCTCTTTTTTCATACGCCGTGCATCCTAACCACATATCACGCGCCACAACATCGCTGGGTCTCGGATACGCCTTTGGAATCAACACTTACGAAAAAACTGGGCCCGGGGGGAGTGTTCTTGTTAACCAGCTCTTGGCACACTACGAGGTTCCAACGTCCGCAATTGTATCCGAGATGCAAAGATCGCATCTGAACGGCACTTCCACCGCCTGTCGCGCCATTGTCGCATGAGAGCGGATTTGGAACGCCGGGACAGATGATTGGGATAACGACCTGTGGATTGCGGCTCATGCTAGAGCCGCGGGGATGACGTTGGTCACCAACAAGGAACGGGAGTTCCGCCGCGTGCGCGGTTTACAGGTGGAAAACTGGGCGGCGTAGGACAGCCCTCCCTTGCTTGTCCACAACTTTCGCAACGCAGTACAATGTCTCGTTCACACTGCGAGGAGGGAACCTGCCATGGCTACTGCCGAACAGAAAATCCAAGTCACCGAGTTCACCAACGAGCCGTTCATCGATTTTTCCAAACCGGAAAACCGCAAGGCCATGGAAGCCGCGCTGAAAAAGGTCGCGTCCGAATTCGGCAAGGAATATCCCATCTGGCTCAACGGTCAGAGAGTCACCACTGCCGAAAAGCGCATGTCCACGAATCCCTCGCGGCCCATGGAAATCATCGGCATCTTTCAGCACGCTAGTGCGGACATGGCCAAACAGGCCGTCGAAGCGGCCGGCAAATATTTCGACACCTGGAAAAAAGTCCCCGCGCAGGAACGGGCGAAATATATTTTCCGCGCCGCGCACATCATTCGCGAGCGCAAATTCGATCTGGCTGCGCTGGTCTGCTACGAAGTGGGAAAGACCTGGCCGGAAGCCGACGCGGACATCGCCGAAACGATTGATTTCCTGGAATTTTACGGGCGCGAAATGCTGCGCCTTGCCGAGCCGCAAAAACTCACTCCCATGCACGGCGAGCGCAACTACCTTGTCTATATTCCGCTCGGCGTCGGCGTGATCATTCCGCCATGGAATTTTCCCTGCGCCATCATGGCCGGGCTCGTCGCCGCATCGCTGGTCACCGGCAACACCGTGGTGCTCAAGCCCGCCAGCGATTCACCCACCATCGCCGCAAAATTCGTGGACATTCTTTACGAAGCTGGCATTCCTAAGGAAGCCGTGAACTTCATCAGCGGTGCGGGCGGCGCCGTTGGCGATGCGTTGGTCACGCATCCGAAGACGCGCTACATCGGCTTCACCGGCTCGAAGGAAGTCGGCTTGCGCATCAGCGAGCTCGCCGGCAAAGCCATGCCCGGCCAAATCTGGATCAAACGCACCGTGCTCGAGATGGGCGGCAAAGACGGCATCGTCGTGGACGAAGAGGCCGACATTGATTCCGCAGTGGAAGGCACGGTGCAGGCCGCGTTCGGCTACCAGGGACAGAAGTGCTCGGCGTGCTCGCGCGTAATCGTCTCGGAGAAAATCTACGACACCTTTGTGCAAAAACTGGTGGACCGCACGAAACAAATCTCCATAGGCCCGAGCGACGATCCGAATAATTACATGGGCCCGGTCGTCAGCGCGTCCGCGATGAAAACCATTCTCGATTACATTGAAATCGGGAAGAAGGAAGGGAAGCTGCTCAGCGGCGGCAAACGCGCCGCAGGCGACGGCTACTTCATCGAGCCGACGATTATCGCGGACGTGGATCCCAAGGCGCGGCTCGCGCAGGAAGAAGTATTCGGTCCTGTCCTCGCAGTGATCAAAGCGAAGAATTACGATCACGCGCTGGAAATCGCCAACAACACCGAATTTGGATTGACCGGAGCGGTGTATTCCAAAAATCCCGAGAAAATCAAAAAGGCCGAAGAATCCTTCCACGTCGGCAATCTCTATCTAAACCGCAAGTGCACCGGCGCAATGGTCGGCGCGCATCCCTTCGGCGGATTTAATATGTCCGGCACAGATTCCAAGACCGGAGGCAAAGACTATCTGCTGCTTTTCCTGCAAGCCAAATCCGTCGCCGAAAAGGTAATGTAGCGCGGTCTTTCCGCTACGTCGCCACGCTCTCGCGATTGGCGGCCCACTTCAAGACGCGATAAACGGGATAGCTGAACACCAGCATCAACAGCGCGAGCGGCGCGTTTTCCCGGTCCGTGGCGATCGAGCCGACCAAAAAAACCACGGACGCGCCCAGCGCGATCGCGGTCGACCAGGGATAGCCCCACGCGCGATACGGCCGATTCATCTGCGGCTCCCGCTTGCGCAAAAGAAAAAGCGACGTATACGTGAGCGTATAATTCGCCACAAAGAAAAACGATAACATTGCAATAACGCGCTCGAATGATCCGAGAACGAAAAACAAACTGACGACGGTACTCAGCAGAAGCGAAAGGGTGGGCGTCCCGCCGGCGTTGACTCGCGTGACGGGCCGAAAAAAAAGGCCGTCGCAGCTCATGGCATGGAGCGTGCGCGAGGAAAAAAGCAGATTGGAATTGACGCAGCTCAGCATCGAAATGATCATGATCGAACGGATGATGGGATCGCCCAGGCTCCCGAAGACGCGATCGGCGATGGTGCCCAGAACAAAATCGTTGCCGACAATTTCATTCATGGGGAGCACATACAGAGCCACGAGGTTCAGCAGCAAATAAATCCCCATGACGCTAAAGACGCTGCCAAAAATGGCTCGCGGAATGTCGCGGCCCGGCTCGCGCACCTCCTCGCCGAAATAGATGACACCGTCCCAGCCGTCGATGGTGTAGACAACGGCTTGCAATCCGAGAATGAGCGCAACGGCGAGCGGCCATCCAGAGGGCATGGAGGGCAGGGCGGCAGTCGCCGCGGGAGCGGCGGCGCGCGCATGTGCTCCAAGAATAAAGCACGCGACGACAAGAATCATGAGTGCGGCGGTTTTCATCGCCGCAGTGATGAGTTGCGCGCCACTGCCCCACCGGACGCCGCGCCATTGCAAAATGCCAAATCCCAGGATGATGCCGGAAGATATGAGTTTTACGTGCCCAGCCAGCACGGGGACGAGATGGCCGCTGTACTCGGCGATGACAATGGCGACGGCGGCGGTTCCGCATGTGGAAAGCCAGTCGCTCCACCCAACGATAAAGCCGGCAAAATCGCCAAGCGCGCGTCGGGAGAAATTATATTGGCCGCCGCTGCGCGGAATGGCGGCGCCGAGTTCGGCCATGGAGGAAGCACCGAAAAGCGCGTAGAGGCCGCCCACGACCCACACGCCAAGAAAGATCCAGGCGTTTGGCAAGGCTTTGGCGATCTCGCCGGGGGTTCGAACGATGCCCGCGGCGATGGCGTTTCCGACGGCGGCGGAAATGCCGAACCACATGCCGAGAACTTTCAAGAGCTTCCCTGCGGTGCGCGGGAGATTCGAATGGGCCAGTGGTGTGGTGGTCAATGGTTCCTGCTAGCAGGAAAAATGTGCGAGCACAGCAAGGCGGCCATCATAACCGTGGGAAATGGAATTGCAAGGGCGAAGTCGGGAATGGCGCTCTGCGTCTTCGAACGCGAGGAAGATTCGAATCTCAGCGCGGTTTGCCGACGAAATTCCATTTGCCCCATGAGAATGATTCGTGGATGGGGACGAAGTGGGTGTGAGCGAGTTTTGCAATTCGATCGGGCTGGGTGAGCCACTGCTCATAGGTGCGCTTTTCGTGTTCGATCATGGTGGCGAGAGCGTCCATTTTGTTCGAAAGGCGGCGGGCCAGCGGATTTTCCGAGACGGCGTGGACAAATTTCAGAAATGGAGTCAGCCAGGGTTCCACGAAGAGCACGCGGCCGTCCCTTCGGAGCACGCGCTGCATTTCGGCAAAGGTGCGCTCCAAATCTTCCGGCAACGCGGGTAAGTGGTGAAGACCGCCTTGAACGATTAAGACATCTTTGCTGCAGTCGGAGAAGGGAAGCCGGCGACAATCCGCAACGGTGCATTTTGCCGGACCTTGATATTCCGCGATCAGGCGGGGAGACAAATCCACGCCTTCGACGCGTATAAATTCCAGTTGCTGGAGAGCGTTGAGTCCATTCCCGCGGCCGCAAAAGAGTTCCACGATTTCAGCATCGCGCGGCCACTCGTTCGCGCCCAGTTTCTGGAGGCGCGCGATAAACTTCTGAATCTCCTGTTGCGGCGTTTCGAAACGAAGATAGGCGGCTTCCCAGGGATCAGGCGAGGGCGCGCTCGAAGCCTCCAGGTCCAAGTCGTCGATCCTTTTTCCCATTTGCGATGAATGCAACGCCAGGCGGCGGTGGAATCACGTCAAGGCAGTTTCCCACACTTGGCTGCACTTTTCGAGGCGGGGGAATCGACCTGACTGAGGAAAGCCAACAACGAAAAAGCGACGTCACCCAGTGGAGACGGATGATAGACATGTATCTGGCGTGGTGAAAAGTTCGAAGGAGCGGGTTATCATGGGTTCCCGAATGAATACGGCGCTGACTTCCGAGGGGGCGTTGCGAGAAACCGTGGGCGCGACGCAGCCGGTTGATGTTTCCGTGGTAATTCCTTGCCTGAACGAGGCCAATTCACTGGCCATCTGCATTGATAAAGCGGTGAATGCTTTCCGGAACGCGGGTCTGTGCGGAGAAGTGGTGGTCGCGGACAACGGTTCGAATGACGGTTCTGTAGTGATTGCGGAACAGCATGGCGCGAGAGTGGTGCACGTGGCAGAACGTGGTTATGGCGCTGCGCTCCGCGCGGGCATCGCGGTCTCACGCGGTCCCTACATTATTATGGGCGATGCGGACGACAGCTATGATTTCACGGAAGTGCCGCGATTCGTCGAGAAACTGCGCGAGGGCTATGACGTAGTGATGGGCAATCGCTTCCGCGGAGGAATACAGCCCGGGGCGATGCCTCGGCTTCACAAATACTTTGGCAATCCTGGCCTCACTGCGTTGCTCAATCTACTTTTTCATGTGGGCATCGGGGACAGTTATTGCGGAATGCGCGGGTTCTCGCGTGCGCTCTACGATCGCCTGGATGTGCGCAGTTCCGGGATGGAATTTGCGCTGGAGATGATTATCAAGTCGGCGCAAATTGGCGCGCGGATTACGGAGATTTCTATCGTGCTATGGCCGGACAAGCGCGGGCGCGCGCCGCATCTACGAAGTTTCCGTGATGGCTGGCGGAGTTTGCGGTTCATGCTGCTGTATGCGCCAAACTGGCTGTTTCTGCTGCCGGGCGCATCGCTGGTTTTCCTGGGGCTGGCCATGGTGTTGTGGCTGCTTCCCGGGCCGCGTGCCATCACGCCGCGCGTTACGCTGGATCTTCACACCATGATTTTCGGCGTCATCTTTACGCTGCTGGGCGCGCAGATCCTTTCGATCGGCGCATTTGCAAAGGTTTTCAGCTACGCGGAGCGGTTTGACCGCGGGACAGTATCGTTGAAGCGCGTGTTGCGGCGTGTCACGCTCGAATCCGGGTTGTTACTCGGAGGGGCGTTGTTCCTCGCGGGATTCGCCGGCTGCGCGTGGATCACCTGGCAATGGGCGGCGAGCGGGTTTGGCCCTCTTCACGAAGTGCGGCAGGTGCTCTTCTGGTCCATGTGGCTGTTCCTCGGCTTGCAGGTGATTTTTGCCTCGTTCTTCCTGAGCATGCTGGGCATCAGCCGCGGCACGTTCATCGGCGACTACGACTTAAAATAAATGGCCGCGCCGCCGCAGACATCCCGGGAGACTTCATGGCCACTTTCCTGGCTTGGGCGCTGGCACCATGCGTTTGTTTTCGAACGACGCACGCGTGTGCTCGCGAAAATGCTTGCCGCGCAAATCCCACAGCGCGCGTCCGTGCTGGACATCGGCTGCGGCGACGGGACCGTCGGTGGCTTGATCAAAGAGTTGCGCCCGGACGTTGCGATCCAGGGCGTGGAATTCGTGGTCCGACCCGGTTGCAAAATCGAGTGCCGCCCGTTCGACGGTTCGTCGCTTCCGTTTCCCGATGCATCGTTTGACGTCTGCCTGTTCGTGGACGTGCTCCACCACACGCAAGATCCTGTGATTTTGCTGCGGGAGGCGGCGCGGGTCAGCCGCATTTTCGTGCTGCTCAAAGATCATCGGGACGAAAACGTTCTTGACGACATGACGCTTCGATTTATGGATTGGGTGGGGAATCGGCCGCACGGCGTGGTGCTAACGTACAACTACCAGAGCCGCAAGCAGTGGGCGGAGCACTTTTCAAATTGCGGACTGGCGGAAGTCAACTGGACGACGGAGGTGCCGCTGTACCCGGCGCCGTTCAGCCTAGTGGTAGGACGCGGACTGCATTTTGTGTCTCTGTTAAAGAAAACAAATTAGCTTTGGCGTTCACTGATCGGGTGGTTTGGCCACGAGAGGGTAGGGAATCAATTCGGTATTGTCCTCCTCGGGTTCGATGAGCCAGATCCGGCGGTCCTTGAAATAAGCGAAGAGTTTTTCATTTTGCTGCGGATTGGTTTCGCGCGCCCAGAGAACCTTGGCTCCGTCAATCTCCGCGCCATTAAAAACCCAGTCGTCATGGACGTTGTAGTCTGGCGGGTAACGCACCATGACCAAGTGTTTTCCGGGAGTGTGCGAAAGTTTTTCTGTGATTGCCACGCGGCTCGGGTCGCCGCGGCAGGCCCAAGTCAGCGGGTCGCAAGCGCCGTGAGCCACGGCAACGGCGATACTCACGGCAAGAAGAACGACGGCCGCGCGAGAAAGGGCCGCGCCCAGCGGGCGTCCACGCACTTTCATGGTTCGCAGATGCCGGATAGCATGAACGACGAGTAAGAGCACCACGCAAGTTACGGGTGCTTCATAGTGAGGCATGGACCAGATGATGGAAAAAAAGCCGGCAGTGACAACGAGAAACGTGGCCACCGGCAGCCGCAATTTGCGATCGAAGAACACGAACGGCAATCCGGGCAAGAGCAGCAGCGCTCCCCACCAGAAATAGGTGCTTGCGCTGCGCGTTAATTTTTCGGCGGTGACTCTCCAAACGTCGGGCCAGGTGTTGCCGTAGTTGTCGAGTTCCCATCCATTGTAGAAATCCTCAAACTGCTGGTTGTTGTACTGCAGCGGCTCGCGGGGATGGTCCCAAAGGAAGAGTCCGGCGGATTCATAGGCGCGTGAATTCAAGGCGTATGGAAAACGAGCGGGGTTTCCTGTCAAGCGCCAATTGTAATAGGCCATGAAGGCCGCAGTGAGTGCGAGGATGGCTGCCAGTGGCAGCAGAATATTCGCACGGCGCTCGCGCAGCGCCGTGCGCGAAACTGTTTTTCCGCGCAGCCACCAGAAGAACCAAATTGCGACCGGAACGCAGAAGAGCAACCCTTCGAAGGGCCGGGTGTTCGCCAGAATTGCGACGCCGAGCCCGAGCAACAAGACATCTCTTGTCCGCGCCCGCCGTGCGATTCTGGGCAGCGCGCCCAGGACTAGCGCGCCACCAAGGGCCGCGACGGCTCCGCCCCAGTAGCTGTTCATCCAATAGCTGGCGACACCGAATTTCAGCGCGACCAGCGCCCCGCCGAGGAATGCCCATCGCGCGGGCAGCCACGCCTGCAGCATCCAAAGAATCGCAGCACACATCGCGGCCGTACTGAACAGCACACCGATCCACGGATGTCCGAGCCGCTGGCCCAAGGCCAGAACGAAACCTTGCGCTGGAGGATACTTCGAGGAATAAGTGGGGAGCCAGTTCACGTGAAAGGTTTCGAAGCTCATCCACATAGGGTGCGGCGGATTGGCGAGGCGGCCGTGCGCAAACGTGTCCGCCGTCAACAGGTAACTGAATTCGTCGTGGATTCCCGGAACAGGAACGGGAAGAAGCGGAAGCGCAGTTAAACGTACGACGATCACAGAGAAAAACAGGAGCCACACCGCAAGACTTTTGCGAATCGCCAGTTTGGCGAATTGTCGTTCGATGATTCGAAAACGATTCTCGCTCGGTCGGGGGAGGAAAACAGCGAGTAAGAGAAATCCGGCGGCGACAAGCAGAGTTGCAGCGGGGGCAGAGGAGAAGTGCAGCAGCATGCTGCCGATGAAATGTTTCATTTCAGAAAGCAGTCTTGGAATCCGGACCTGGATGAAGTGTCAGGTCCGGTAAAGGATAACCGATTTTGGCTGTCGGGCGGCGAGCTTCCTGACCTGTGCCCGCGATTCAAACTGCCGAATGCGCATTGCGAGGCCAAGCAGGCGCATTCCTATTGAAGTGTCGTGGGCGTTCGATTACTTTAGCTGGGGAATGCAGACGAGATTGCTGGCGCGGTCCACGCAGTTTTGCAGCGAGGTGAAAAATGTTTCGCTACTGGCTGATCCTAGCCCTTGCTCTCGGTTACCCCCACCAGGAGAGTCCCAAACCGGAAGATCTCACTGCCGCACGACAGGAAGCCAGTCTCCGCTACGAGCGCGATCGCCAGGCGGTCATTCGCATGAACGAGATGGCCGCCCACATCCACTCGGAGGATGACGCGCGGGCGTTTGTCGATGCGGTCGCGGATATGTTCGCCGATAGCCTGCCTCCCGCGTGGGCCACAAGCGGGATTCGGGAGCGCATTGCGCACGCCGAATATGAGGCGGTTTCCGATCCGTTGCGACAGATTCCCGAGCAAAGGATTGCGGATGTGTGGAATAAGTACGTTCGAGAAATCGGCGCGCCGGAAGAGGCGATTGTAACCGTGGCCGAGATTCACAGCCTGCGTGACGCGATGTTCGCGACCGGGCAGATGATGTGGTCGAGGGGAACAGGTCAGACCACGTGGACGATGCCGAACATTTTCGCCGTTGGCGCGGATGGGAAGGTGGCCGAGAGTTGCCGCGCGGTTGAGACGCTTCGCGTCATTCATGACCTTGACCGGATGTTCGACAATTTGCGAAGCGCGCGCGAACGGCTGCGGAAGGGCGTGGTCCTTTCCGACGTGATCAAGAAGAGCTTGGAAAACACGAATGCGCGCCAGAAAACCACCGCCAGGTTGGAAGCGCATGTAGACACCAATCCACTTCGGGCCGCGGAATACAAGTATGTGCGCGAGCATGGGCCGGATCAGGTCATCGAACTCGTAGTGATGCTCTCTGAGGAACTGTTTCCGGGAAACGAACAAGCCACCTCTAAGGCTCCGTAAATGCGGTCGCCGATACTGAGAAACGACTACCAGGCCTCAGGTTATCGTTCGATTTCAATGTCAACGGTCTGGTTTGGGTCCGTGGCCGGCCGGCGGTTGCGGGGCTCGTCGGCATAATCGGCCATTTCCAGGCGCAGATTGCCGGTGTTTGTTGAATAAGTCAGGCCGGTTTCAAAGTCGACGATTCCAGCGCGGATGAGCTTCTCAATCTCGCCATCGAAATGTTGCATGCTTTCGGTACTCCCGTCGCGCATGGCGTCTAACAGTGACTTACCATCGCTCTCGCCTTTTTCGATGTATTCGCGAGTGCGCATGGTGGATTTCAGGATTTCCACCGCGGCGATGCGGCCCTTCTTGTCTTTCTTTGGAAGAAGGCGCTGCGAAACGATGTAGCGGAACGCTTTCGAAAGTCGCGTGCGGATGGCCTGCTGGTCCGTCATTGGGAAAACGCCCACGATGCGTTCCACGGTCTTGGACGCATCGATGGTGTGCAGCGTGGACATAACCAAGTGTCCGGTCTCGGAGGCCTCCAGGGCGATCTCAATGGTCTCCCGGTCGCGCATCTCGCCGACGAGTATGACTTTCGGCGCCTGGCGCAACGCCGCCCGCAGGGCCAATGCAAAGGTTGGCGTATCAGAATGCAGCTCGCGCTGGTGGATGGTTGCCTTCTTGTGCCGGTGCAGGAATTCAATAGGATCCTCGATCGTTAATATGTGATAGGCCTTGCTCTCGTTCATCTTGTCGAGGATGGCGGCAAGAGTCGAGGATTTTCCGGAACCCGTCGGGCCGGTAACCAGCACGATTCCATTCCGCAGGTCCACGATCTCCGCTAATGCCGGCGGCAGATGCAGGTCCTCAAATCCCGGGATTTTGTCGGGGACCACGCGCATTACGATGGCGCAACTCCCGCGTTGCTTGAAGATATTCACGCGAAAGCGGCCGACTCCGGAAATGCCATAGGACAGGTCGGCGGAGCCATCCTGTTCCAACTTCTGGCGGGGCGTCTCGTTTTTCCCCATGATGTCGCCGGCAATGGAAGCGGTGTCTTGGGAGGTCAGGGACTCCAGGCCTTTGTACTTCAGCTCCACGAGCTGGCCGCTGACTTCGACCTGCGGCGCGCGTCCGGGCGAGAAAATCAAATCGCTGACGTGCGGGCTGGACTTCAGCATGGCGGTGACAAGCTGCGCGGTGTGAATGTTTCGTTGCACGGCAGGCGCCGCCGCTGGCGCGGGTGTTTGCGTCTGCGCAACCTGTGTAGGCATGGTCTGGACCGGAGTACTCATGAATTGTGATCATCCTTTCGGGGCCCAAGGAAAAAAGGGCGGGTGATCTGCAGAGCCGCCGGGTTGCTAATCACGACGACATTTCCATTGTAGGAGAGCGGAGGGTTTTGGCGCAGAGAGGAGTCCGACGGCATTTCGTGTGGGCCAACTGGCCGGAAGGACAGGTTTCCCTGGGAGCAGTACGGCTGCTGTCCGGTGGGCCGGTGACGGTCTATCGGCCTTGGTCTAAAACGAGGGCGATTTCGCCGTCCGCGGGATTGAGCTCAGCGCTGAGAAAGCTGAGATCCGCGATGATCCAGTCAGCGCCCGCTTGAGCAAGCTCCGCATCGTTGGCCGTGGTACGCACGGCAATCACGCGGGCTCCGGCGGCTTTGCCGGCGCGAACTCCTGAGGGAGCGTCTTCGATGACGATGCAGTTTGCGGGTGGCACTTGCAGAGTTTCCGCACCCATCAGGTAAGGGTCGGGATTCGGTTTGCCGCGTTTGACGTCGGTGGCGGTGACGAAGTGCTGGGGAATGGGCAGGCCTGCGGCGCGCAATCGCACTTCCGCGAGGTGGCGAGTCGCGGAGGTCACGACTGCATAGCGGTTCGGCGGAAGCGCGCGCAGGATCTCCGCGGCGCCGGGCAGGGCCACGACGTCCTCCACATCTTCCAATTCGCGCCGCTCCACTTCGCGATCTTCCGCATGGTGATCCCCATGGGGAAGGAGCTCCCGGATCGTGGCGATGCTGGGCCGGCCATGCGCCTGCTTGACCACCGCCTCGGGTTCGAATCCATGCTCGCGCGCCCAACCGCTCCAGACGCGCGCTACCGCCGGAGTGGAATCGACCAGCACTCCGTCCATATCGAAGAGCACGCCGCGGCAGGGAAGAGAAATCATGATTCATGATAGGTAAAAAGTAGCCCATCGCGAAAGCAAAGTGTGTGGAAATCGCCATCAAGTTTGCGTTAGGCGTGCTGCGGCTTCCGAAGCCGCCTAGGGCCTTCGTTCTCCACGCGCTACGTCACTGGCCCATGCAGGCGCTCACAATTACTCACGAGCACACCTTGCGTGGGGGCGAACTGCCGCTGCATCACCGGGACCCGTTCGATCGAATGCTGATTGCAGGCCCTCGTCGAAGGAATGATTTTGCTGACAGCCGATCGTGCATTCCCAGATTACAACGTGGAGTTGATTCTTTGCGGGAAGTGAGAACTGGGGTGGGAGACGGGGATTGAACCCGCGACATTCGGTGCCACAGACCGACGCTCTACCAGCTGAGCTACTCCCACCGCCGAGGAACGCCTTCAGTTTACGCTAATTCTTGCGCAGCGAAAAGTGGCTCGAGACGTTCCATCCAGGCGTGAGCAGCCTCTTGGGAAATGACTCTGGCGAGAGGGTACTGGCACTCTTCCTTGGTCGTCGCCCGTGCTCAAGAAAGAGAAGCAAAGATTTCCGCAAGCCGTGATCGGATGTCGGAGAGCTAACGGAGGTGTTGCAGGCAGTTGCTCCTTGGAGTATTGGTTTTGGATTAGAGCACGTCCAATCCACCGTTTCAGTGACCCTTGCCAGGCCCTCAGATAACATCGTGGAATGGCCGCATTTCTTGTCCTGCCGGTTTGGGTCGGCGCTTTCCTCCTGTTCCGCAGAGTTTTTGCTGATTGGCGCGAAGCTGTGCTGGCCGCTTGTGTCACTTGGGGCGTCGTGGTCGTTGCGCTTAGCGAGGGGCTGAGTTTGTTTCACACGCTGGCGTTTGGACCGCTTCTTGTTGCATGGAGCGTGACCTCGTGCGCGGCTCTGGTTGTCTGCATCCGGCTTTGGCCAAAGATGCCGATGCTTCCGCTACCTCCCTTCCGGCGAGAACTCCTAATGCCAGTCTTGCTCGTAGGAGGCATCGCCGTCATCCTCTTGACGACACTCGTAATCGCGCTGATTTCGCCGCCGAACAACTGGGATTCCATGACCTACCACATGGCGCGGGTTGCCAACTGGGTGGATCATCGGTCGGTTCGTGATTACCCCACGCACATTCTCCGCCAACTTTATTTGGGTCCGTGGGCGGAATTTGCTGTCGCCAACCTGCAGATTCTTGCTGGGGGAGATCGCTTCGCAAACTTAATTCAATATGTTGCCATGCTGGGAAACGTTCTCGGCGTTTCGCAGTTGGCGAAAAAGTTGGGGGCCGCCTGGCAGGGGCAGCTGTTTGCGGCGGTCTTCTGCGCGACCATTCCCATGGGAGTGCTGCAAGCCTCCAGCACGCAGACCGATCAAGTGAGCGCCCTCTGGTTTCTGTGTTTTCTGAATTTCCTCGTTGTCTTACTGACCGCCACATCGGGCAATCCATGGGGAAAAGCGGTACTGGTTGGCGCGAGCCTCGGGTTGGCGGCACTCACCAAGATGACCGCGCTTGTCTTTGCGGCGCCTTTCATGCTGTGGGCGGCGTTTGTCCTTCTTCCGAAACACCACCATCGCACCGTATTTCTGCTCGCGACTATCGGTGCCGCGGGTTTGGCGATCAATGCGGGCCATCTCCTCCGCAACGAGGCTGCCTTTGGCTCGCCGCTCGGGCCCCCCTCCGAGTCCGCTATCTACACAAATGAAATACATTCGCCGGCAGCGCTGGCTTCCAACGTCATCCGCAATCTCGCTGTGCATCTCGCCGTGCCAGCGATGGATATGGACATCCGCGGTGAGGTGTTCCGGCTTCACGGTTTGACGGGATTCGACATCAACGATCGTCGAACCACCTTTCTCGACACCACGTTTTACTACCATTTCGCGCTCAGCGAAGATTATGCGGGCAATCCCCTCCATCTGATTGTTGCCGTGATTAGCCTTGTGGCAGTGTTGTGGAGTTTTCGCACCAATCGCCTCGCCACGGCGTACTCCGGCTGCCTGGCAGGAGCGTTCCTGCTGTTTTGCGGATATCTCAAGTGGGAGCCCTGGGTTTCAAGATTGCATCTGCCGCTTTTCGTTGCCGCCGCTCCCGTCTGTGGTTTAGTTTTCTCGCGCGACGGTGTTCGCAGGGTCGGCTACGTGGTGGCTGTTCTCCTTTTGGTCGTGGGGATTTTTTATGCTACTGAGAATGAAGTGCGTCCGCTCATCGGCGAACAAAGCATCCTGAAGCAATCGCGGACGAGCCTTTATTTTACCGTGCAACCCGAGCGCTTCGAACCGTTCTTGGCCGCGGCGGCGGCGGCCGCCCGCGGCAATCCATCCAGAATCGGTCTCATCACCGGAGTGGACGACTGGGAATATCCCCTGCGGGTTCTGGTTCGCGGGCAGCAAGGAGCCACTGTTTCATTCGAACATGTCCATGTTCGGAACGAGTCGCGAAACTGTCCACCCGAGTTACCGCCAGTGATTCCGCCGGACAAGATCGTTGTGATTGGTGCATTTCAGCCGGAAAGCGTTCCGCCGGGGTATAGGGCCGCTTTCGAATCGCCTCTCATACGAGTCTTTGAAAAGTAGGCGTCGCCGCTCGGCAGTGCGCGGAGAGATAACGTTTCTAGACTGCGTCCTGAATCAAAGCGGTCTGAGATGTTTCATCTAGAACACGCTCACGAGCTTCCTGAAGGGCCGCGGTTCGAGTCTTGTTATTCTGGGATTGTCCACAATGGTGACAACCACAGTATCGGGACCTACGCCGGTTTCGGCGGAGGCGGCTCCCTCCAGCCTGTCCAAATTGTTCGACTCGTATTTTTCACGTTTGTTTGCCGGTTCACCGACTCCCTGGGACCTGAAGACGCTCGGCGGCCTTGCGGCATTGATCATCCTTTGGGGCGCGTGGATGCACGGCACTTGGGGAGCTTGGGGACAACTCACCACCGATAGCGGCCGCGAAATGTACGTGCCTAGCGTTCTGTTGGAAAGTAAAACACTGTATCGAGACGTGTGGTATCCCTATGGACCGCTGGCTCCCTATCTGAACAGTTTTCTATTCAGCAAGTTTGGCGTGAACTTGAGCGTGCTCTACTGGGCTGGGTCGCTCAGCGCGCTGGGCTGCGCGATCTTTCTTTATCACGCGGGAATGCGGCTCTCGGCGGGACTGGCGGGCTGGACGGCGGGCGCGGCGCTTTTGTTCCAGGCATTTCATCCCAGCTATTTTTCATTCCCGTTGCCATACAGCTATGCCGCTGTGTACGGGTATTTGGTCTCCTGTGCATTCCTCTGGCTGGTGATTCATACGGCGACGACGGGAAAGCGAGCCTGGATTATCGCTGCAGGAACCGCGGCTGCCACAGCACTGCTGATGAAATTGGAATATGGGATGGCATGTTGGATCACCCTGGTGGTTTTAATCGCAGCTCGAACGGTACAGCGGCGATCCTGGAAATCCGCGGTGAGGGACATCGCCGTTTGTCTTCCTGGCGTGGCGATGTGCGGCCTGGTTATCGCCTGGATGATTTCTCTGCGCGGGGCTGAATTCCTGACGCAGGAAAACCTCATGAGTTGGCCCGGCTCCTTTTTCATGCGGACCTACGGAAAGTTCTGGCTGGCGCAGACGGGATTCGAGATCACCGGTCCCATTCTCGCCGAAGCCACGGAGCGATTGCTGGTGTTTCTGGCGCTGGTGCAGGCGCTGCAGATGTTCCTGAGCAGCAAGCGGCCGGGCCGGCGCACGATGCTCTTGCGCAGGGGACTCTTTGTTCTGGCTCTGGGCTACACCTTTGTATCCCTGACGTGGTTCAAACAGTTGTGCGCAGTCTTTTTCCCGCAAGATATGGTCTTTTATATAAGCGTGGCCGCGCTGGCCGCGTGGTGGCATTTCTTGCGGCGGCCGGAATCGGAGAAGGCGCTGGCGGTTGCGCTCCTGCTGAGCTTTTCCACATTGCTGGCATTTCGAATCATGTTCAAGCTTTTACCGGTAGATTTCCCGGTGTTCTACGATGGACCAGCCATTCTTTGTTTCCTGCTGCTGATGCGTTCGTTGATCCCGACTTCCGGGCATTCGAAACGATTCGTCCAACTGGCCGAAGTGGTGCTCTGTTTTGCGTGTCTGGCGGCGCCAGCGCTGCATTCGCGGGCCGTCCTGGAAGCCATGCCGCGTCCGGCTTGGCTCACCACGGAACGCGCGAGCATTCGCGTGCCCAAACAAACCGCGGAAAACTACTGGGCTGCGATTCAATTCATGAGGGAGAAGAACGCGCTTGGTGAAGCGGTTCTTTCCGTCCCGGAAGACACCAGCCTGTATTTCTTGTCGGGAGTTGACTGTCCGACGCGAGTCTATGTCTTCACACCGGGCGTCCTCGCTCCCGGTAAGATGACGGATGAGTTGATCCAGCAGATCGAGCAAAAAAAAGTCCGTTACCTGATTTGGTCCAACCGCCTCTTTCCAGAGTACAATGTGCTGCGATTTGGCGTGGATTTTGATCAGACATTGGGAAACTACCTATTTTCTCATTACCGCCGCGTTGCGCCAGTCACCCCGGCCAGTCCACACTATTGGGAGTGGAACGCGTACATTTGGGAGCGCATACCGGATCGAGAGGCACGATGAAACGCGCAGTCATTACTGGAATCACGGGGCAGGATGGCTCTTACTTAGCGGAGCTGCTGCTTTCGAAAGGGTACGAAGTGCACGGGATCATCCGCCGCGCCAGCACGTTCAATACCTCGCGGATTGATCACATCTATCAGGATCCCAATCATCCCGGCACGAAGCTTTTTCTGCATCATGGGGATCTATCCAGCACCGAGTGGATCCTGAATTTGATTTACTCGCTTGCGCCCGACGAGCTTTATCATCTTGCGGCGCAGAGCCACGTGAAGGTCAGCTTCGATATTCCCGAGTATACGGGTGATATCACCGGCCTCGGCACAATGCGGCTGCTCGAAGCGATACGGCGCAGCGGCGCGAAGACACGATTCTACCAGGCGTCGAGTTCGGAAATGTTTGGCTCCGCTCCTCCGCCGCAAAGCGAAGCTACGGAGTTTCAGCCGCGAAGCCCGTATGCCGCGGCGAAGGTTTACGCGCACTGGATGACGCGCATTTACCGCGAGGGCTATCACCTCTACGCCGCGAACGGCATCCTGTTCAATCATGAGAGCCCGCGGCGCGGCGAAACGTTCGTCACGCGCAAGATTACCCGCGGCGTTGCCGCGATTCTTGCTGGCCGAGAAGATTCACTCTATCTGGGCAATCTCGATTCGCGACGTGACTGGGGTTATGCGCCCGAGTACGTCGAAGCAATTTGGCAGATCCTGCAGCAGGATGCGGCGGATGACTTCGTCATTGGAACGGGCGAAACACATTCGGTGCGCGAATTTGTGGAAGCGGCGTTTGCCTATGCGGGCCTGGATTGGCGGAAGCACGTCAAGATTTCTGAACGATACTTGCGCCCCTTGGAAGTGGATGTTCTGATCGCGGATCCCAGCAAGGCGCGTGCGAAGCTCGGCTGGCAATCGCAGATCGGATTCCACGATCTGGTCGCGATCATGGTGGATGCGGATGTCGAAGCGGCCGGCCTGAAGCCGCGCGGGGAAGGCAAGGCCGTGCTCGAACAAAAAATCGGGCATTGGAATCGCTGGCAGAATTCCGTTACGAGCATGGTGCAAGCCGTCAGCGGCCGAGCTTCGCAGCACTAAAGAGGCAAGATGAGTTTTTGGGTCAACAGGCGTGCGGTCGTGAGCGGAGGCCATGGCTTCCTCGGATCGTTCGTGGTGGAAAAGCTGCGCACGGCCGGCTGCCGGGAAATTGCCGTTCCGCGCAGCGCGCAATACGACCTGCGCGAAAAGCCGGAAGCGCTGCGGTTGTTCAAGGATTCGCGACCGGATGTTTTCATCCATCTGGCGGCGGTTGTCGGTGGGATCGGTGCCAACCGCACCAATCCCGGGCGCTTCTTCCATGACAACGCCGCGATGGGCCTGAACACCATCGAAGCAGCGCGTATCGTGGGACTTGAAAAATTCGTTTGCGCGGGAACCATTTGTTCGTATCCAAAGTTCACGCCGGTGCCGTTCCGCGAAGAAAACTTCTGGAACGGCTATCCGGAAGAAACCAATGCACCTTACGGTTTGGCGAAAAAAATGCTCCTCGTGCAGCTGCAGGCGTACCGCCAGCAATACGGGATGAATGGCATTTACCTGACGCCCGTGAATCTGTACGGCCCGCGCGATAATTTCAACCTGGAAACGTCTCACGTCATTCCCGCGCTGATTCGCAAGTGCTGGGAAGCGAAGCAAGAACGCGCTCCGGAGGTGCTGGCTTGGGGAACCGGAAACGCCACGCGCGAGTTTCTCTATGTCGAGGACGCCGCGGAAGCTATCGTCCTAGCCGCGGAAAAATATAACAAGCCCGACCTGGTGAATCTCGGCTCAGGAGAAGAAATCAGCATTCGGGATTTACTGGAACAAATCCGCTTGCTGGTCGGCTACGAGGGCGCGATTCGCTGGGATGCCGCCAAGCCCGACGGCCAGCCGCGCCGCTGCCTCGACACGTCACACGCAGTTGCGGAATTTGGCTGGAAAGCGAAAACATCTTTGCGCGACGGAATGCGCAAGACGATTCAGTGGTTCGAAAGCAACGCAAAACTGGCGGTGCGAGCGTGAGACTCGCCTTGCTTTTGGGATTTGCGAACTCACCATTCGACGACGGAATTGAGGCCGGCCATCGCTACGACCGTTGAGACGCCGCCCGCGTCGTCATCTCAAGAAGAGAAAAAGAAAAGCAGGGATATGGCCTCGTCCGACGCCCCTGGTTGGAAGAAGTATGTCAACGCGTTCCTCGCGGCGGAGCTGTCGACTCTCACCCGCTACTACGACCGCTTGATTCAGTGGCTGCCGCGCGAGGATGACAGCGGCATGCTGCTAGCTGCGATGGATGCTCCGGTCAAACAGACCGTCGGAAGAGACGAACCGTTCCCCGACCTCAGCAGCGAGAACGAACAGCGCACAGCGATTCTCGTGAACGGCGCGTTCAACCACGACTTCGATATTCAAGGCTTATTGGTGCAGTTGAAATCGAAACTGTCGCGCACCTCGCGTGTCGTCGCTGTCCTTTACAACCCGTATCTGCGCTGGCTTTATAATCTCGCGAATCGCTTCGGTGTCCGCAAGGGGGAATTGCCGAGCACCTTTCTGACGCGCGTCGATCTTGAAAACATCGTCAAAGTGTCGGGCTACGAGATTGTTCGCCATCGCCTGGCCGTCTATTTCCCATGGAAATGGCTGGGGCTCGGCGATGTCATCAATCGAGTTTTGCCATTGATACCGCTGGCGCGCTGGTTCAGCCTGACTTCAATTGTGGTCCTGCGCCCACTGGCCGCGGCGTCGCGGCTTGGAATCTCCTGCGTCATTCCCGCGCGCAACGAACGCGGCAATATCGAAAATGCCGTGAAGCGTTTTCCGGACCTGGGCTGCGACACCGAAATCATCTTTGTGGAGGGGCATTCGAACGACGGAACCTGGGAAGAGATTCAGCGCGTGGCGGCGTTCTACGGAGGCCGGTTTCGAATGCAGGCGCTGCAGCAAACGGGCAAAGGCAAAGCCGACGCGGTGAGGCTTGGCTTCGCTCACGCCACGCAGCCGCTTCTAGTGATCCTCGATGCCGACTTGACCATGCCTCCCGAAATGCTTGGCCGTTTCTACGAGGCCTATTGCCAGGGCCACGGCGATTTCATCAACGGTTCGCGGCTGGTGTATCCCATGGAAGGCGAAGCCATGCGGTTTCTGAACCGGCTGGGAAATGTTTTTTTCGCCAAGATGCTGAGCGCGATTCTCGATGTGCGCATCGGCGATTCGCTCTGCGGCACGAAACTGCTTACGCGCTACGACTATCAGCGTATGGAGGCGTGGCGCCGCGACTTCGGCGATTTCGATCCGTTCGGCGATTTCGAACTTCTTTTTCCCGCTGCCGTTCTGGGATTGGGGATCGTGGACATTCCCATCCGCTATCTGGCGCGCACCTACGGCGAGACCAACATCCAGCGCTTTCGGCACGGCTTGTTGCTGCTGAAGATGACCTGGGTCGGCCTTATCCGCATCAAGATGCGCGTGACAAAGAGCAGGCAGGTTCCGTGAGACGCAGCGCTGGATTGCCATCGAACCGATTCAACAATCCTGAGAGCGAATGGGAGCATCGAGCGTATGACTAGTTCTTCGCCCTTGCCAGCCGGCCGCGCGAGCCTGGTGGTGACCACCATTTTCGAGCCGACGGTGCTGCGGCAATATCACACAAATTTCAAGCGGCATGGCCATTTGGAGCAGGTTGAAATTATTCTGATCCCCGATCGAAAGACTCCCGCTTCCGCCTGGCGAATCTGCGAGGAATTGACCGCCAATGGTTTGCGGTGCCTTTGCCCTACCCTCGAGGAGCAAGAGAAATATTTGAAGCGCGTCGGCCTCGATCCCGCGATGATCCTCTACGACTCTGACAATCGGAGAAACGTTGGATACCTGATGGCGCTCGAGTCCGGCTCCGATTTTCTCATTTCCATTGACGACGATAATTACTGTCTCGATTCCAACGACTACTTCGCAGAGCACGCCATCGTGACCGCCAAATCGGGCGAACACAAGGTGGCGGACTCTGCCACAGGCTTTCTGAATATCTGCGCAATGCTGGATTGGACCACGCCAGTCAAGCCGTATCCGCGGGGTTTCCCGTACTCCGCGCGGCATAAAGAGGAAGACTGGCAAATCAAAAATGGCAAAGCAGACGTTCACATCAATGCCGGACTGTGGCTGCTCGATCCGGATGTGGATGCCATCACCTGGCTCGTAGCATCGCCGCAAGTGAAGGCGTTTTCCGGAGATTCGCTGGTCCTGGGGCGAAATTCCTGGTCGCCCGTCAATACGCAGAATACGGCGCTCCGGCGCGACGTGATTCCTTCGTATTACTTCATTCGCATGGGGTATCCCATCTCGGGCACGACCATTGACCGCTATGGGGACATTTTCTCGGGTTATTTTGCCCAGGCTTGCACCAGGCATCTTGGCGGCGCGGTGCGATTCGGCACGCCGATCGTGGATCACAAACGAAATTCCCATAGTTACATGAAGGACGCTGGACGTGAGTGGGCTTGCATCGTGCTCTTAGAAGATATTTTGCCGTGGTTGCACGACGTCAAGCTCGAGGGAAATTCCTATCTCGATTCGTATCGCTCGCTTAGCTACTTTCTGGAAGATGCGGTAGAGCACTTTCAGGGAACAATTTGGACGGACTCCGCCCGCGGATATTTTCACCAGGTGGCGTTTCACATGAGAGCCTGGCTGAGCGGGTGCCGGACCATTCTCGGTTGCCGATGAGGCCTGCCTTGCAAAATCAATCCAATATGAAAATTAGCGCGCTGGTGGCCGTCTATTCCGAGACGGATTTGTTGGTCGCCACTCTGGATCGTTTGAAGGCCGCGCTCGGCCCGTTGCTTTGGGAGTTTCTCATCATCGCCTCGCCGAAATCGAGTCCCGAGTGCCTGGAACTCTGTCACAAGCTCGCGCAAACCGATCCGCTGGTGAAGACTTACATTCAGTCGGACAATCCTGGAATCGGCTGGGCCTATCGCGAGTTGATCCCGCATATGACCGGCACTCATGGAATGATTCTTTCGAGCGACCTCGAAACAAATCCCGAGGATGCCGCCCTGATGGCCCAGGCCGCGCAGCAAACTGGCGCGGATATAGTGTGCGCCAGCCGCTGGCTCCGCGACGGTAGCTTCACTGGTTACGATCCGATCAAACTGGTTTTGAATTACGGCTACAACCTTATTTTTCGGACTCTCTACGGAATCAACATTCACGACATCACCTTCGGCTACCGGCTCATGAAGGCAGACGTGCTGCGCAGCGTGAACTGGGAGTATGGACGCCACGAGTTTTGTGCGGAGATGCTGTTGAAACCGGTGCGCCTCGGGTATATCGCCACGGAGGTCCCAACCAAGTGGGTGAAGCGCCCGGAAGGCGAATCCAAAAACACCTTTATGCGGAATTTCAAGTTCGCTTCAGCGGCTTGGAAAATCCGTTTTGCGCCGAAAGAATCGTTTCGAGCGAGAACCAACTAAGAAGTTGCAGAGCGCGATGTTTGTGGCCGCGAGCTAAGCGGCTTCAATTTTCTTGAGAGGCCGCGGGGCTTGCTGGGGCCTGAAGGAAGGCGGCAATCTCCCGAAGAAATGCTTTCGCTTGTTCCAGCAGGACCGGCAGAATCATCGCAAAGAGTGTGAAGGTCGCCAAATCCTCCAGCGGGGTCCCCTGATAAAGTCCCAAGGCCACTGAATTCTCCGCCACAAGCACGGAAGCAATATAAATGATTCCCCATTTTCGATGCTTTGCGTTTCGAACGAGTTCGCACGCCAGAGGAAGAGTGGGAACCAGGAGAATCAGCCGGTAGTTGTAATTCGAACCGACGGCAAACGTAAAAGCGTAGGTTCCCCCGAAAATCAGGAATAGTTCTCCGAATCTTGAATTGCGAATCGCTTCGTCGACGCTCGGCCGCGCCACCCAGGCGATTGCAAGAATTACCACGCAAACCACCAAAGAAATCGCGAGAAGAGCTGCACTCACGTATTCCGCCTGCGCTCTCAATGTAAACACGCCGAACGCCAACGTTGTAGAGACTGGTGCGGCACGGCGGATGGCAGCGAGTTCAGGCCACTTCCAACTCCATAGCGCGGCGGCCGCGAGTGTGGCGACAATGGAGACGCGGTTTTCTTTCAGGGGGCGTCGGATTACGTCAACCACTTGCGCGGCGATGGGGTAAACCTTGAGCACCGTCGCCGCAAGAAATAGTCCTGACTTCAGAAATCGATTGGTTGCAATACAGCCGAGAAAAAGGAGAAAGAAAATGAACAGGTCGATGTTTCCGCGCTCCAGCGCGAGAAGAGGTGCCACGGAAAGCGCTGCAAGCACCAGGAGTATCGCCCCCAGACCGCTCTCGAGCTTCAAGATTAGCCAGGAAATGCAGAGCAAATACAGAACGCAAAAGATGATTCCAAGAAATACGGTGTGGGAGTCGCGGATTCCAAGCCAGGAAAAAAGATGTACCCAGATCCGCGGATAAGGCATAGATCTGTGCCAGGGGTCGGAGGGATTGTCGAGGAGTGGGTCGCCTCCCTGTTGCAGTACCTTTACTCCGCCGGTGATCGCGCGAAGATCCATGAAAGGCGGCCGCATGGACGGCACCGCAAATGCCTCCCAGGTTGTAACCCAATCGGAAGCCAAAGCGGTGTAGAAGATCAATAGCGGAGCCAGCCACAAGCATGCCAGGGCCAGCATCCTGGTTCCGCGAACCATGAGTCTTCCTCTCCAGCGGTTTTAAACAATCACGTCTGACAATCCACGCACGTAAACTAAAGTATGTCGCAATTGGCACCGCAGCTGCGTGCCGGCACACCTTCGATTTCCTAATGGTTACAAGCAGGACGGGAACACCTCTTCCGCCCGTTGCAAGCAGGAAACTTCCTCTCCACCGTGCATCTCGACTCTCCGCCGGCCTTGTTAGACTGATTCACGGGACACGCGTCCCCGCGCATGAGCCCCCAACAAACGGATCGGCACCATTTCGAGCGCCAGATCGTTTACGCGCGCCCAATCTTCATTTTACTGGCGCTGCTCGCTCTTCTGGAGCAACCTCCTTCGCTTGCCGCGCGCCGCTCCGCTTCATTTCTTGTCGCTTATTTGTTGGTGGCGCTGCTCGTCACGCAAGTGGAGCGGCTTCTTCGCAGCCGCAGGTGGCATCTCCCGCTCGTCTGCGATCTCCTTGCTCTTGGCTTCTTCATGTACGTCAGCCCTTCCACTGTTCCCGTGTGGTTTCCGTACATGTTCCTTTGCTACGCCGCCGGAATTCGCTGGGGCCTGAACGCCACGCTCCCTCTTGCCGGCGCGCTTTCCCTCGTTCTCGTTCTGCTCACGGCCGGCAAAGGTGAACTGGACTGGATGCGGGTCGTTTCCTGGCTTGGTCTCACCACGGGCACGTTTGCCGGTGGCGCTGGCCTTGCATTTCTCGGCGACCTCAACCGCCACTTCGCTGCCGAGATCGATTTTCTATCCCGCATCAGCGCCACTATGCAGGTGGATCAAGGCCTTGCCGAATCTCTCCGCTTGTTCCTCGAGGAGCTCGCCACCACCTTCAAGGCTGAGGAAGCTCTTCTTCTTTACCGTGACACCGATCTCGAGCGCATCTTCCTATGGCGTCTCAAAGTCGGCGACAGCGAGCGCCTCGTTCCGGAAAGCATGCCGCTCTCCCGAACCGACGGCTTCCTCCTCGATGACATGGACGCGACCCTCTGCTGGAACTCGCTCGCTGGCCCCGGCTCCGGCTTTGGCTGGGACCGCCGTGACGGGCGTAAAATCAAGAATCTGCCGCGGCTCCCCGGCCCAGCCCAGCAGGAGTTCAAGATCCGGTCCTTAATGACGGTGGCCTTTGAGCAAGGAGGTCAGGCCACCGGCCGCCTGTTCGTCCTTAATGGCCGTAACTTCTTCCATAAAAAGGACTTAGCCTGGCTCGAAGACATCGCTTCCCACATTGCTCCCGCCCTCGAGAACATCTTTCTTTTGAGGCACTTACGCGCTCGCGCCATCGAGGCCGAGCGCAGCCGCATCGCCCGCGACCTCCACGACGGCATTCTCCAGACCCTCCTCAGCATCGAAATCCAGCTTGACGTCCTCCGCCGCCGCGTTCCCACGGCTCCGGAGCAGGCCGTCACCAGCCTCACCAACCTCCAGCAAACCGTCCGGAACGAAGGTGCCGAGCTCCGTCAGACGGTCACCGATCTCCGCCCCCTTCGCGTGCAGAGCGCCGACCTCGTGGACCTCATGCGCGGTTTCGCCGAACGTTATCGCAACGAATCCACCGTGGCCCTCGATCTCCTCATTGATTCCACTCAACTTCGCGCTCCCGACCGCGTCTGCCGTGAGATTTTCCAGATTTACCGTGAAGCACTCAACAACATAAAAAAGCATGCCAAGGCTTCCCATGTCGTGGTAAAACTGTCGCAGGACGATAGCCGCCTAGTACTCGTAGTCGACGATAACGGCGAGGGGTTTAGTTTTGCCGGAAAGTTCACCGGCGATGAATTGGATCGTCTGCGGCTGGGTCCCATTTCCATCAAGGAGCGCGCGCGAACTGTGGGCGGGGTTTTGACTGTCGAGTCAAACCCAGGGCACGGAGCGCGTTTAACGATCGAAGTTCCGCTCGGATAATATGGCTAAGACAGCGAAACAGCAGATACGGGTACTACTAGCCGACGACCACGCGATCTTTCGCGATGGCCTCCGCAAACTCCTCGATTCCGACGAAGACATCACCATCGTCGGCGAAGCGCAGAACGGCGCGGAGTGCATCAAACTTCTTGCCAAACTCAAGCCCGATATTCTTCTCCTCGATCTCCGCATGCCCGATAAAGACGGCCTCGCCGTCCTCGAGGAAGTCAATTTCGATACGCTGCCCACGCGCGTCGTCGTTCTCACCGCCGCCGAAGATGATCGCGATGTTGTCCGCGCCATGCGCCTCGGTGCCCGCGGCGTTGTCTTGAAGCAGTCCGCCACCGATCTTCTCGTGAAAAGCATTCATCGCGTGCACGCCGGCGAAATCTGGCTCGACAATCGCATGACGGCGGAAGTCATGAAAGCGTTCTCGAAATCCAGCGAATCCGGCCCGCGCCGCGAAAAGCCTTTGCTCAGCGACCGCGAAAAAGAAATCGTCCAGCTCGTCGCCCAGGGCTTCCGCAACAAGGAAATCGGCGAAAAACTTTTCATCTCCGAACAAACCGTCAAGAACCACTTGCACAACATCTTCGACAAACTCGGCGTCTCCGACCGCCTCGAACTTGCGTTGTATGCGATACACCATCGCCTAATCGATCAGTCCTAATTGGATCCTTAATTCCTGGCGGCGCGCTGCTCACGACCGGCAGCTTGCTCATTGCCGGATTTCCTTTGTTGCAGGAGCGCAAAATGTTGCGCCCTCCTTTACCTTGTCAGCAGAGCTGGAGGGGTGTCCCTCAAAATCAGGCCAAGTACCTAGGAAGTTATCAAAAGACATGGTATGCTCCCGCCGTTTGCGTGGTGGTCATCCGACGGCCAGGTCCCCGTTGTCCCCGGGAATCCCGCTAACCGGTTCGCCTCTCCGACCCCGGGTCTCCACCATCTGCTCGAAGGCGAGTTGCGATAGTTCGATCCGAACCTGCGGAGGGGGAGAATTATGCACTGCCAGAGACCCAGCCTGTGCCGTGGTGTGCTGCTCTTTTTTTTCATCCTGATTTTTTGGGCCGGCGTGACTTTCGCCCAGGAAAAACCCGCCACTCCCAGTACCTCTTCCGCTTCCGCCGCAAAGAAGTCTGCTGACGCGAAGAGTCAGGCGCCCCCGCCAGAGTCAGCGGATCCTGAGGAACAACCCAGCGCTGGAAAAAAATCGGAGAACGGAGACGGCCCCGAGCAAATTCGCAAGCGCGACGAATGGTTCTACAAGCAGCGCAGTTCCGTCAACGGTCGCATACCTGCTGGCGCGCGTTTCAAAGCCTTTCAACACATGCAGCGCATGATGGTCGCGGAAGGCAAGCTTGCCCTGCGGCCCGACGGGTCTTACTCGGAAGTCGCTCCGCAATCCTGGTTCTCGCCCTTCGGCGCGGTTACCTCCGCATGGGCCTCCGTTGGACCCACGCCCACGACCGGTGGCTTTTTTTCTCCAGTTACCGGCCGAGTCACCACGATTGCTGTTGATCCGAGCGACTCCACCGGCAATACGGTCCTGATCGGGGGTGCAATGGGTGGCATTTGGCGCTCCACTGATGCCGGCCAATCTTGGACCGCCGTCGGCGACCAGAATGCTTCTCTCGCCATGGGCTCCATCGCTTTCGCTCCGTCCCAACCCACAACCGTCTATGCAGGTACTGGTGAGTCAGAATCCGTGGGTTTCGACATTTACTATGGCGCAGGAGTTCTGAAGTCTGCGGACGGTGGACTCCACTGGACCCAGACCTGCACCGTCGCTAGCTCCACGTGTCCCTTCATCGGTCCCTATGACAACATCACTCCGTTTGGTTTTTTCACGCTTGGCGGAACCCGCATCACCTATATCGCTGTGAATCCTGCAAACCCCCAAATGGTTCTCGTCGGCGCGCAAACCCAATTCTCGCAAGGGCCCACCGAAGGCGTCTACTGTTCTGACAACGGCGGATCCACATGGACCAATATTTTGCCGGATCAGCTGTCGAGCTTTGTGGGCTTTGTCTCTTCCACTGTCGCGTACGCTACTCTTGGAAATCCCTTTGGAAGTGCGTCGAACGCTCCCAACGGCAATGGTATCTACAAGGCCGCAGGTATCGGGTCCACGTGTTCGACGATCTTTTTCTCACGCTTAACCAGTGCGACCTTGCCTCTGCAATCCGCCATGGGCCGCATCGATATGGGCATCGCGTCGAGCGACACCACCGGAAACACTGTTTACGCTTCCATCGCCGATGCGACGATGGCCTCCACCACGAATCTCGGAGTCTTTGTCACCACGGATGGCGGCACTTCCTGGACTCGGACGAGCGCGCCAGACATCTGCCAGCACCAATGCTGGTACGACAATGTCATCAAGGTTGACCCCAGCAACAAGAATATCGCTTTCTTCGGTGGGGGCGCAGTCCGCGATTCCAGCGGAAACTTTTCTTGGGTGGTGCGTACCGAAAATGGCGGCATGACATGGTCTTCGGTGATTCCGAATCTACCGGCTGGAAGTTCAGGGCTTCCTCACGTGGACAATCACGCCATCGCTTTCGTCAAGTTGCCACCAGGAAATGTCCGAATGTACCTCGGTAATGATGGTGGCATCTGGCGCACCGATGACGCCGAAGCTTCCACCATCACCTGGACCAATCTCAACAATCCTTCTCTTTCCCTCACGCAGTTCTATCCTTCCATTTCCATCAACGCTTCCTCCCCCTCCATTGCTTTTGGAGGAACTCAAGACAATGGCAGCCAGAACTACCAGGGGGGCGTATCTTGGGTGGACAACCAGCAGTGTGGAGATGGTGCATCCGCCGCCGTGGACCCGATCATTCCTAGTACAGTCTATATCGGCTGCGCCACCGGCTTCCCGGTCAACGCCTCTTATCAGAGTGGAGCGCTCGGCAGTTTTTTCCCGGCTGTCAATGGCATTAACCCAGGCGACTTCTCAAGCTTCATTCCCCCGCTCGTTACGGACCCCAGCGTCGCAAACTCCGTCTATTTCGGGACAACCAAGGTCTATCAATCGGTGGACGCCGGGAATACCTGGACTCCCATTTCAAATGATTTGGTGTCTGGATCCAACGGTGACTCCCTCACCGTCCTCGCCGTCGCGCCCGGAAACCCCAGCGTAGTGTACGTAGGAGCGAATGTCGGTGCGAGCACGGGAGCACTCACCGGACTGGTTTTTGTGGCCACGAACGTTACTCAGGGGAACCTTGCGAACTTCAATCAAGTCAGCGGACAGGGAAGCCTTCCGCGGCGCGCCATGACGGCGCTCGCTATCGATCCCTCCGATAGTACGGGAAAAACTGCTTACGTTACCTTTTCTGGCTTTTCGTTTGTAAATCCAAGTCTCGGCGCGAACGATCCGACCGGCCACATCTTCCAAACGACGGATAGTGGCATTACCTGGAGTGACGTAAGCTGCTCCGTCGCCGTTTGTACGACTCCCGCGGCCACTGATCTTCCCAATAGCCCCGTAAATGACCTTGTGGTCGATCCCGATTTGCCAGGCATCATTTATGCCGCTACCGACGAAGGCGTTTTCGTTGGAGACTGTACTGCAGCTCCTTGCAAATGGAGCGTCCTTAGCACTGGCCTCCCCCATGTGGTTGTCCTTTCTTTGCGCCTGCATGAACCTTCTCGCACGCTTCGCGCGGCCACCCATGGCCGCGGCGCCTGGGACATTATTCTAAACAACTTTACGTTTAGCGGACCGCATATATCTTCCCTAACGCCGGTCAGTGCCAACGCCGGCGGCGCTTCCTTCACTCTCAACGTGAACGGCAGCGGCCTCACCGGAGGCATGGTCCAGTGGAATGCGTCTGCGACAAATGTCACCACAACTCAAGTTTCCGACACGCAATTGACGGCTCAGATCGCCTCGGCACTCCTGATTGCAGGCACGCCCAAAATCACCGTCGTGGTAGGAACTACCACCAGCAACGCCCTGACGTTCCCTATTCTCTCGGCCACACCCACACTCACCAGCATCAGCCCATCCAGTACCCCCGTGCAGACGCCCACTCCGACAAAGACTGTGCCCATCCAGTTGACCGGAACCAATTTCGCAAGTAGCGCTCAGGTTCTTTTCAACGGCGCGCGGAATGGCATTACCGTCGCCGCTCCTACCTCGTCGTGCCCGCTTCCGACGTGCCTTACAGCCACACTGCCTGCCGCTCTCCTTGGTCCTTTCGGCAGCACCAATAGCATCACTGTCTTGAATTTGCCCCCCGGCGGAGGGCAATCGAAACCTGTAAACTTCCAGATCGTAGCTCCGCCCCCGCCCAACGACAACTTTGCCAACGCTACCAACATCACTATATACAGCTTCACTGATGTGCAGGATTCCTCAGGCGCCACTACGGAATCCACGGATCCTACGCCGCCCTGCTCGCGTCAGTTCACTAATGCTCAAGGCAATACTGGTGGTCATCCCAACGGCGTGTACAACACCATCTGGTACAGTTTCATTCCCATCGTTTCCGCAACTCTGAATGCGGACACCATAGGGAGCAGCTTCGACACGGTTCTCTCCCTCTGGACGGGCTCAGCTGGGAGTCTCACGAACATTGCTTGCAACGACGACATCATCGCTGGCGTCAACATTCAATCCCAACTCTCGAATGTCCCTCTCACTGCAGGAACAACTTACTACATCATGGTTAGCTCTTTCGGCCCTCCTGACCCCAATCCCATTGCTCTCGGCGGTGCGACCGTTTTCCATTTCTCCTTCAACGGTGGTTTAACTCCCGCTCCTACAATTACTACGATCTCCCCGACCAGCGCGAAATCTGGCGATCCGAACTTCACGATTACCGTGAATGGCTCCATGTTCCTCCCCGGGGCCATCATTGATTTCAACAACACTGCAGCAGGTTTCGGCAACGCTCTCGTCACTACTTACGTCAATTCTACCCAGCTCACTGGCATAGTTCCGGCCTCCGCAATTGCGTTACCGGACCCGTTTACTGTCAATGTGCTCAATCCGCTGCCCACCGTCGGCCCTTCCAATTTTGTGAACTTCACCGTTAACCTCGGCGTGTATCCAGTTCCCACTCTGAATTCCATTTACCCAACAACTATAATCGCGGGATCCCTCCCCTTCTTCATGACTGTCAACGGCGCAAACTTCGCGCCTGGCGCCGTCATCAACTTCAATGGTGTCGCTAAATCCACTACGCTCGATAGCACTCAAAGCGCCTTCGCCACTATTTCTACGGCTGATATCAGCACAGTTGGCACAATTCAAGTCACAGTGAACAATCCCACGCCGGGCGGTGGCCCTTCCGCGCCTCAGCCCTTCATCATCACCCAGCCCACTGTCGTTCCCAACATTACTTCAGTCAATCCAGCTACTGTTCCTGCCGGTCTTCCGACTAACTTCACCATTAACGGCACTGGGTTTACGCAGGGGGCATCTCTGGACGTTGTTGGCACTGGCGGCGGCTACTATAGCACCAACTTTATTAGCTCCACCCAGCTCTCCATACCGAGTTTTGCCGTCGGTTCCGTAGGCACTTTCAGCATTTACGTCGTTGACGCCGCACCTGCCGGAACCTCTACTGCTTTCAACCTTACCTCCACTCAGCCACCTCCACCGACGATTACTTCGATCAGCCCCACCACTGCGCAAACTGGTTCTTCATTTACTCTTACTATTAATGGGACCAACTTCCAGCCCGGAGCCAGCGTGATGTTTAACAGTGGGAGTTTCGCCGCCAGTTTCACGAATTCCACTCAACTTACGGTGTTCATTTCCTTGGGAGGAGTCGCTGCTGGTACTTACCCGATCTCCGTAGTCAATCCCATACCTTCTCCCACCACCTCCGCTCCGATTAATTTCATTGTCGCGGGGCCGCCGGATTTCTCCATCACTTCATCAGGCACAACCACGCTGACTGTTCCCGCTGGCCAACCCGCCACATTCACAAACGTAATTACCATCGCTCCACAAAACGGCTTCTCGGCGCAGGTCAACTTGATCTGTACTCTACCGGCTACTGCGACCGCGACAACCTGTTCTGTCAATCCAGCCTCTTTTCCAACTGGCAGTGGCACTGCTTCCGTTATGGTCAGCACCATGGCCCGCGGACTCGTACCTCCGATGTGGCCTCGTCTGCGCTTCTTTCCACGGCCACAATTTTTGCCGGTGCTCCTACTCATGATGTTGTTGAGTGTCTTCTTCCTTCGTTTTGCGCGGACGCGCCGCCAGCGTTTCGCGGGCGCCCTTCCGCTTGCCATCCTCGTTCTACTCCTGACAATGGAAGCAATCGGTTGCGGCGGTGGGGGTTATACGGCGCCTCCGCCACCTCCACCGACGGGCACGCCCGCAGGCATTTACACCGTGACCGTCACAGCGACTTCAGGGACACTAACGCACTCCTCTACCCTCACTCTCACGGTTCAATAGATCTCGTGGGACAAGCGCGGTTTAGATGAGAACATCGGCTCGTTGGACCGAAGTGGCCTTGGCCGTTGTTCATGGACCCCAGGCCCGCACCGTTAACCCCTCCTCCGCAACCATCCAATCCTCAATCCTCGCCATTCCCTGCAAAACCCTTAGCCCTCGCCACTCCCATGCTATCCTCTCCCGTGTATCCTAGCCCTGGGGTTGGACCGCCCTTTCTCTCCTTTTTCGGGAAGGTTCCAGCCGGGTCGGAAAGCGTCGCCTCACTGTGCTACGCGGCTTCCCAACATTCCAACCTTTCAACGTTCAAACGTTCCAATGATCCTCGGTCTAACTCCCTCAAAGTCTTCTCGTCTCAGAGCGTTACTCTCTCGCCAACAGACCGCCTCCGTAAATCCTTTATCTGCAACACTTATGAAACTCCCCGCAAGTGTTGCAAACAAAAGACTTACGGCAAGGCTAACTCCTTTAGCTGCAACACTTACAAAAAACAGGGGTTGGGGGTGGCCGCCTTTCGACGGTTCAACCGTTTCGTCCGAGCCGCGGGCATCGGCCGGGCCACAGATCCTCAGTCAGAGGCCTCGTTTTCCACATACGTCCTAGTACATCGGTACCTCGCAGAATTGAATCGATTTTGTGCCTGGAGTCCTATTGTCCCCTAGCCCCCACCCGGATACACTTTCTCTTCGACTAGGAGGATTTCACTTGACTGGTTCAGAACGCCGCACTACCCAGCGCTTTTCCATGCGGCTGCCGCTTACCGTTCGTTGGACCACCGGAGCCGCGGTTGGTGAGACCAGCACCGAGTCCCGGGACGTCAGCTCCCGCGGTGTGTACTTCTTTCTTCAGAAAGATGTGAAGGAAGGCTCGCCCGTTGAGATTCTTTTGACCCTGCCCAACGAGATCACTTTGGCCGGTCCTGTCCGCGTACGCTGTCTCGGCCGCGTCCAGCGCACCGAGTCGCGCGATGAAGGCGCGGTCGGCGTGGTTGCCGCCATCGAGCGCTACGAATTTCTCCGCGGCGACGAGGATAAATAATTTCGAGAAGTTTTAGCTGACGAGTTTCTTGCTCGCTCACTGCGGAGGCGGGCAGGATAAGCCGGGGTGCCTTGGCCCCTCAGCGAAGCTACCCCGGCTCAGTTTTTTTCCTCGCTGCTTTTTGAATCGCTCGCGCCGGCGTTCGAAATCCTCTTCCCAAAACATTCTCATCTTCAGCAATTTCTAGCCAACCAGATTCCTGGGACCCACAAATCCTGGAGTGCGAAACGGCTGAGTAGGCTTCCGTGAGCGGCCGCACGGACCGTTACCTCTGCGCGTCCTGTCCCATTGGGCAGGCGATTTTTACAGGGGAACTGAGAGAGGATGGGGTCTGCCAGCAGCCACCCAGCCAGTGACTTGGGGAGAATTCAGAATCCGGTGTGAGATGAATTCGCGCCATTCTGCCTGAGTGGCGTTTATTGGAATTTGCTCAGACGAATTGAAGTTGGGGGAAACGTTCGAAATGGGTTTGGATCTAAAAGAAATCAAGAGCGAAGTTGCCAAAAATAGTGACGCCGCGGAAGAGCTTTCTGCCGCGGAGAATTCCATCGGAATTTCGCTGATCGATTTGGCGGAAATCCTGGATCAGCACAAACTTTGGGTGGAATCGGGCGGGGACTCCGGCACCAAGGCGGATCTCAGCGGGATCAATCTTTCGAAAGCGGACCTGACGGGCGTCAACCTGCAGGGCGCACAGCTGCATCGAACGAACCTCGTTGGCGCGGACCTTTCGATGGCGAATCTGCGCGGTGCGAGCCTGGTACGCGCGGACATGCGCAACGCAAATTTGCTTGGCACGGAACTTCGCGGCGCAAATTTAATGGGTGCGAACGCCTACGGGGCGGACGGCCTGTGGTTTGGCCGGCTGGGCGGGACGAATCTGTTCGATGCGGTGCTGCCGGAATCGATTTCCGCGGTAGACAGTTCGAAAGCGATCGGCGATGCGACGAAAGTCGCGCGAGGGTTTTACTTTTTAACGGTGGGAGCAAGCCTGATCTGCTGCCTGCTGATTGCCTTCACGACAGATGTGCGATTGATGTTGAATGCGTCGGCGCTGCCGTTTTCTCGATTGCCCACTATTCTCCCGATGACCGGGCTTTACCTGGGAGGCCCGCTGGTTCTGCTGGCGCTATCCTTGCGATTTCATTTTCTGTTATTGCGGTTGTGGGGAAGCATGGCCGCGCTTCCTGCTGTTTTTCCGGACGGACAAACGCTGGAGCGAGATGGCCCGTGGTATTTGATGGGGCTGGTGCGACGGCATTTCCGGTGGCAAGGAGAATCGCGATCGCCGATGGTAGCGTTCGAAGCAGCGCTCTCGACGGTGCTGGCATACTGGATCGTCCCTGCGACGTTGCTTCTGTTCTGGGTGCGCTACCTGGCGCGACAGGATTTTCGTGGAACGCTCTTGCACGTATTTGTGATCACGGCATCGGTGGCGTCTGCGACGTGTCTGCCTTTCGTGGTGTCGCGCGTGCTGCGGCCGGGCGACATCCGGCTGCCGAAATCGAAAAACATTCTTCGATTGATCCTGCGGACCATGCGCGCATCGCTGGCGGCGGGATGCATCCTTTTTCTTTTTTCCATTGGAGTGAATCGCGGGCTGCCGTATGACCGAAGCAGCGGTGCGAGCGACTCGCCCGGAGATATGCGGCGATGGGCGTCGCTGGTTTTCCAGTCGGTTGGCTACCGGCCATATGCAGATTTGACGGAAGCGACGCTTTCGACGCCACCGCCGCGCGGCGCGGCGTGGACGGATGAAACCGTGGATAAGATCGTTGGGGCACGGCTGAATCAGATGAATATGCGGTTCGCGCGGGCGTACAAAGCGTTCTTTATCAATGCAAAGTTGTGGCGGGCGAACCTGGAAGGTGCTTATCTGTCGGAAGCGGACCTGCGCGGAGCGAATCTTCGCGAGGTGCTGCTGCGGTCGGCGGTACTGGATCGCGCGCAAATCGGGCATGCCGTGCTAGTTTCGGCGAATGCGACGGGGGCGAACTTCGCGGCGGCGGACCTGCGCGATGCGGACCTATCCTATGCGACGTTTGAGAGCGCGGTGCTCTCGAATGCGAAGGCCACGCGAGCATCGTTCTACGCGGTGAATCTGCGCAATGCACAACTCTTGCGCACGGATCTGTCGCGGACGGATATGCGGGATACGAAACTGGAGCACGCGGTGCTCTCGTTCGCAAATCTGGAGCAGGCGGATTTGTCTTCCGCAAAGCTGTCCGAAGCGAATTTGACAGGCGCGCAGCTCAAAGGAGCGATCCTGCTGGATGCGGATTTAACAAAAACGGACTTGCGCGGAGCATATTTTATGGGCGCAATTTTGCGCGGCGTGGCCATGGACGGTGCGAACCTGGCCGGAGCCGACTTGCGAGGCGCTTCCGGAATCACGGCGCAGCAGGTCTGTTCCGCTTCGCACGGGCGCGCAGCGTTGATGGATCCCGATCTGGCCGCAGAAGTTCTATCGCGGTGTGCATCTTCCCAGTAACTTAGAATGAGAATGCCCCACGTTTAGTTGAAACTTGAAAACAAGAAGCAGCGGCTCTCGCCCGAACTCGGATAGAGTTCGGGTTGAGAATCCCTTTTTAAAGGAGAGAGCCGC
>Ga0307477_10000358_pt1 | contig 53935 bp, 52 predicted proteins | sample atmos_gasesECM2C_FD_203316 | JGI IMG/M metagenome (GOLD analysis project Ga0307477, IMG submission 203316) | Hardwood forest soil microbial communities from Morgan-Monroe State Forest, Indiana, United States - atmos_gasesECM2C_515 | ecosystem: Environmental > Terrestrial > Soil > Temperate... | reverse complement strand
GCCCGCGGCTGTGTTGGGCCTGAAGCTGCCGGTTGCACCGGAGCTCGCGTTCGAGTCCGGAGCCGGGAAGTCGTACGCCTCTGCTGCCGACGAGCTGCCCGTGATGTTCATGACAACCCCGCGGGCCCCGTGCGTGGTCGTCGGTTGGCCCGTGTGGTCGTCGTAGAACGAGACCGCGCTGTTGCCGCTCTGGAACCGCGCGTCGTGCTGCCCGCCGAGCGTGTTCTCGGCGGTCAGCCAGGTGGTGCTGAGCAGCGGTTCGTTGTCGGTCCCGGTGGTGTGCGCGGCGGTTGCCTGGCCCCCCGCCGGAGCGTGGTCGTCGCCGAGCTTCCACAGCACGGTGCCACCGGCCCGCTGGATCCTGTACACCGCGTCGGTGTTGCGCGTCGAAAGGAGAATGTCTGCGTTGCTCGGATTGGCCGCGGTGGGATCGACATCGAGCGAGTTGCAATGGTAGGGGTCGAACGCGCCATCGTATGGCGTCCCGGGATCGCTGACCGCGGAGGTGCCTAGGAAGTCCTCGTTCGGCGAGATGTGGTGGTCGTAGTACGCATCCCACGACCACACCAGCCCGCCGCTCGGATTGACCTCCTCGAGGACACAGTCGACGATGTTCACGTTCGTGTGCGCCGTGCCGGTCGCATCGGTGAACGTGACGCTCGAGTCGGTCGTGACCGGGCTCGTGATCATCAGGTAGTCGCCGTTGCTCAGCTGCAGCAGCTCGTGCGGGTCCATCGGTGGGCGTGGTGACGCCCAGCGCGACGTGGGAGCCGGACGCAGCGTCGTGGTCGTCTGCGTGTCGTACGAGTAGAGCGTGAAGGTCGCGTTCGGATCTGCTCCGATGCCCGGGCCCGTGAGCGCTCCGGAGGAGAACGTGCTGCCGGCAAGGCGCTGGAAGTCGACCGCCCCCCCCTCCGGGGCGTACCAGATCGGTGTGCCGTTGCTGTCCAGCACCATGTCGTACAGGCCCGTCGGAGGAGTGGCGCCCGGGTACAGGATCGTCGCAGTGAGGTACCACCCGGGGCTCGGGGATCCGTGCGTGTTGACCGTCATCGTCGGGAAGTCGCTGGGAAGGCACCGAAACCAGTACTGGGTGGACGACGTGGCGATGATCGCCGCCTGTCCTGCCACCATCGAGAGCGCGACGTTGATCGATGAACCGCTCTGCGAACCCACCTGCAAGCTCGACCCGCTCAGCGCGAACGTCACGATCGCGCCGTCGCACGCGCGCAGCGCATAGTCGTGAATGGCGGTGGCGAACGACGCAGGCTGCATCGTCACCCCCGACGGGCTGGAACTGACTGTGACAGTGGATAGCGTGCCCGCGCTGACGACGATCGCTTGAGAATCGCCCGCGACCGCCGCCCGCGCGTGCGTGCTCAGCCCCGCGACCGACACTGCGGCGACCAGAGCCGCTGACACACAGGACCGCGCGGCACGTGACCGCGTTCGCCTGTCGAGCACACCCCACCTCACCATCCACGCGATGCTAGCACTCGGCAACCGAGTGAACGAGCGCGCAGCGCACTGCTGCATGCGTGCCGGTGCGTGCGTTGCGACGTGACCATGCTCGGAGCGGCCGGTGCGCGCTCATACAACATCACCTCAAAGCTGTGCTGCGCAAGCGCGACTCGTCGTGAACTGCTGTCCGTAACTGTTACGCAGTCGCTCTCCGTGCTTGGCGTCGTTGCAATGCTTCGCGCCACGAGTCACGAGGCCGGACGCGGTTCGGCAGTCGTCCCGACACCAGGCTCAGGGCCACTCGCCAGCAACACGCCGCCGGCCACGAAGGCCGCGGCGCCGGCGGCGGCGAGCAGAAGCCACGGCGCCCAGCCCAGCGGTGGCAGCCAGAAGCTACGTGTGAACCAGAGCAGCGGCGCCCGAGGACCAACCGCGTAGTGCCGGCCGTTCGCGTAGATCGCCAGGAATTGGGTGACGGCTACAAGGACGATCGATCCGACGGCCCACGCGCGCGTGCCCCCACCGTTCTCGGGCCTTCGTGCGACGAGCACGGCAGAGAGGAGCGGAACGATGATCACGACGGGCAGCAGCCAGCGCCCCTGCACGCTCGCCCCGGGGGCTGCCACCGCGGCCTGCAGGAGCGGTGCGAGCAACAGGCCCCCGACCACCCACGCAGCGAGCACGATCCGCTCTCGACGGGAGGCGCGTCGCCACCCGAGAGCGACCAGCGTCACCACCAGCACCGCTATCACCGCGTAGAACGGCTGGAACTGCTGCGTGTCCAGCCAGCCGAACACCCCCGCCAGCTGCTTCAGCACGCTGGGGATCTGCCCGAACCCGTGGAAGAACGCGGAGACGCGCGAGGAGACTGACCCGCCGGGTGTCGGCTGGTACGAGACCTGCCACCAGATGCTCACCGCACAGGCGACGGCGAGCGGTGCGATCGCCGCAAGCGCCATTACCCTGTGCCGGGCCAGTCCGAGCGTCCTCCACGAGCCCCGCAGCACCAGGCCGGTGGCCAGGATGAGCACGAGCCACAGGGGTCCGAGTGCCCTGCTCAGCACGAGCACCGTCCCGGCCACAACCAGCACGAGGAGCGCCGCGCGCCGGTAGCGCGACGCGTAGACGAGGTGGAGCACGGCGCAGATCGTCGCGAAACCGCCGGCGATCTCGAGCGCGCTGGTGTTGATCACGGCGATGTTGAACAAGACCATCGGAGTCATCGCGATGAGCGCTCCGGCGAGCGCCGGCAGGGGGTTCTCCGCCGCCGTCACGAGAAGCCACAGACCCAGCGCGATCAGCGTGCTGGCGATGAGGCCGAACACAAGCCGCCCCGCGACGAACGCCTGCGTCGGGCTGTCGCGAGTCAGCATGGCGACGCCCGCCGGCCAGTACGTGAAGGGAGGGTAGTCACCGACGTAGGTGAAGGCCAGAGGACCGATGCCCCAGTAGCCCACGGCGCGGTTGAGGCAGGCCGCGGCGACCGCCGCGAGACGGAACGCCGTGCATCCCGCCGAGCCCGGGCGAAGTCGACCCGGGATGTGCACGGCTCGCGTCTGGTTCAGGAGGAGCGGCGCCCGGCTCAGGGAGCGCCGCTGCGAGGCAGGGGCGGCGGCGAGAACCTGAGACCGCGTGAACTCCGCCCCCACCCAATCGCCTTCCGCCACCCCCAGTGCTCTCACGTAGTGCGAGGGCTCGTCGGGAGCTGCGCCGATCGGGTTGCTGCCGCACCACGAGACCACGAGTGCCCCGATGCCCAGCACGACAAGCGCCAGCGCTCCGGCCAGCCTGCGGCTCATCTGCCGCATGGTGCCAAAAGCCCGCAGCCGCGGTCACCCGCACGAAACCTTCAAACGCTCTGTATCATCCGCCCCTACAACCGGTCGGTCCGTTCCTAGAGGGGGTGTGCTGTGAGCAGATTGGTGGCAACGCGGAGAGCGGCGGTCGGGATCGCCGCGGTGGGGGGCATCGCCACGCTGGCGGCGTTCGGAACCGGCAACTACACGGTCAGGTTCGCCGTCGGTGAGGCCGGGATCATCCTCAACACGACCGATGCGGGAGCATCCTGGTCGCAACAGGGTTCCGGCGTCATCAAGAACCTCAACGGCGTCACGTTCTCTGGAACGAGCGACGGCTGTGCCGTCGGCGACAGCGGCACTGCCACTGCGACCACGGACGGTTCCACGTGGACGCCGGCAGCCAGCGTTCCAACCACAGCCAAGCTCAACGCAGTGGACGGCGGGCGGGTTGTCGAGAGCTTCTCGTTCTGGGCTGTCGGAAGCGGCGGAACGATCCTCCAATCGTTCGACTGCAGCAACTGGAACGTGCAAACGTCCGGGACGACGAAGAACCTCAACGGGGTCTCCTTCTGTCACTGCAACAGCGCCGACGTCTGGGCGGTCGGGGACTACGGACACATCTTCGCGACGACGGACGGGTTCACGTGGTCACCGGAAACCTCGGGCGTGAGCCAAGGCCTCGAGTCGGTCTTCTTCGTCGACAGCCAGACCGGCTGGGCGGTCGGGCGCCGCGGGGTGATCATCCACACCGTCGACGGCGGCACCACCTGGACCAAGCAGGTGTCGGGCACCACGCTGTCCCTGGACGGCGTCGCCTTCTCGGATAGCCAGCACGGCTACGTAGTGGGTGCGAACGGTCTGATTCTCGCCACGGTCAACGGAGGGGCCACGTGGACGGCGCAGAAGTCACACACCAGCGTGAACCTCGAGGCTGTGTCAACCATCGTCCCCTTCGATGAGTCGACCTTCGGCGATTACTTCGATGCCATCGCGGTCGGTAAGGGTGGCGTGATCCTCATGACGCAGGACGGCGGCACCACTTGGACCAAGAGCCCGTCGGGCACCACGCAGAATCTGAGCGGCACGTCGTAGCCGGCGGACCGAGAACCGTCGCGGTGCGAGGGCGCAACGCCTCGCACTGCGGCGGCATCCGGATCAGCGGAGCCTCCGCTCTTCCGCCGCTGCTCAGGTGACGGTGATTGTCTTGGTGGAGATCGGCGCCGCACCCGTTCCGGGAAACGCCGACCCCACACCACTGAACATGACCACGGTCACGGTGTAGGTGCCCGCGTTGGTGTACGTGTGCGTCGGGGTCCTCCCCGATCCGGTGGCACCGTCGCCGAACTCCCACAGGTAGCTGATCACCGCCTGCGCGCTCACCTGGCTGAGCCCGGTGAAGCTCACGCTCTGACCGTGCGCGGGATGCGCGGGCGAGAGCGCGAACCCCGGTATGAGCCCGCCGCGTCCGGTGCGGACGATGCCGCCGCTGCCGGTCGACATGCCGTTCGAGGCAAAGATGGTCAACCCGATGGAGTACGCGCCCGCCGACGGGAAGGTGTGCGTGATCTTCGGTGTGGTCTGCTCCACGGTCTGCGCACCGTTGGCGTCGTTGAACTGCCACACGTAGTCGGCGACGCCGCCGGGCGCGCTGGAGCGGCTGGCGTCGAACTGCAGAGCCAGCCCGGCACCGGCGGTGACGGTGAACGACGCCGCGGGCCTGGTTTGGGCGGGCGTGAGGCGCTGCAGGCAGGAGTGCGTCTGATTGCTCCACTCCTCCTGGTACCAGTAGAAGTGCCCGTTGATCACCTGGTTGTACTTGGCGCCGTTGTGGGTGCCGAGTGTGGCGCCCATGTGGCCTCCGCACTGGTCGCCGATCTCCTGGCCCTGATTGCTCCCGGCGCCGTTGGTCCAGGCGTCGTTGGGTATGGGATCGCTGACCGACTCGTTCTGCTCGTGGCTGAGGCCGCCTTCCAGCTCACCGCCGGCGATGCCGTTGGGATGGTTGCCGTCGTCGCATCCGCTGTTGCCGACGACGTACGGGTCATCGGCGTAGAAGAGCATCCGTGAGCCGCTCGTGTTCTGGTGATATGCGCAATACACGGCGAGCTGCGCCATCCCTGCGGAGCATCCGCCATACGGTGGGTTCGCATTTGCCTGACTGGTGAAGCAACCCTCGACATGCGGCGGGGTCAGCAGGAAGTATTCGTGGCTCAGATCGGTCGCCAGGTGGTGCACCGCGACGAAGTGCACGAGCTCGGTCTGGATCTGGGCATCGGTGAGGCATTCCGTCACCGGTGCGACCGCCGGGCACTGGCTGGCGGGATACGCGTCGGTGTCGGTCAGCGCGCCCCCGAACGCCGTCTTGTACTGGGCGAACGCGCCGGTCAGGTCGTTGTACTGCGCCGAGACCGAGTCGGTGTTCTGGTGGCCGCCGCTGTCGTGTGCCAGGTCCTTGAAGAAGGTCTCGAGACCGGCGAGGTACCCCGCCGGATACGCGCTGAGCCCGGTGGGGCTCCAGAGCAGCATGTAATCGGTGTTGGATGGCATCACCGGGCCGCCGTTGTAGTCCATGTTCGTGAACACGGTGTCGAAGGGGCCGTTTCCGCCGGGACGGCGGAGGGGCACGTACGCAACCGGGCGATCCGGGACCTGCGTCGCGTGCGGCGTGGCGACCGAGGCCGACGCGCTCGGAGCGAGCGCCCAGCCGGCGAGCGCCGCCGCTGCCGATGCGACAAGGACTATCCCGCGTCGATGAACGCTCATGCCTGACCTCCCTCGCCACCCGGGTTTGCTCGCGCCGTCACTCGGCACGGAGCTGCGCACTTTCGAAGGTACTACACCTCGCACGCCACATCGATGCGACCGTCGGGCCGTCGCCGGGAGCAGCGAGTTGCCCGATCTGAACAAATCCAAGTTGTTGGTATCGACGGTCATTGGCTCGGTTGCTCGACTCAAGGTACGCAGGCATTCCGAGCTCGTCGATGCGCTCTAGGTTCGCTCTCAGCAGCGACATGCCCTTTCCGAGGCCGCGGTGATCGGGATGTGTCGCCAGCAAACTGAGGTAGTAGTGCGCCTCTTCCCTCGGGTGATGCGCCTCGAAGCCCGCCATCAGCGTGCGCACCTCCGCAGCGTGTTGGGACGGAAGCTCGTCAATCAGCCGCTGCAGCCTCTCCTCGTCCTCGGTACTCAACTCATCGCATCCGGGCGGGACCCACAGTGCCGCGGCACCACCATCCTCCGCCTTCCAGACCCATCCGTACGGGATCGCGCTGTGAACGCTGAGTGACCACATTGTCCGAAGCTGATGCAGCCTTTCCGATGGGTCTCGGAACGCCCAGCTCCAGGTCGGGTCGTCGTAAAACGCAAGCGCGAAGAGTTCAACAACCTCATCTGCCTCGCGCTCGGTCACCTGGTGGATCGGCATCAACTCGCGCATGGCGTTCCCGCCGGCCCAAGATAGGGCACGAGGCCCTGATCCTCACCGAAGTCAGCGCCGTCGACGCGCTACCGATGCGCTTCCACCGAGGACTCCCAGAATCCCAACCGTGCCCGGAACCGGTCGGCCTGCGCCTCCACCACCGGCAGGTTGGTCAGCTCGACCTCTCTGCGCGCCTGCGGAGATTGGTTCGCCATGAGCTCGTGGATCCGGGCGAGGACTGATTCCTCCATCGCCAGGATCTCGGTGTAGATGTCGCGCCAGAACAACGCCTGCGCCAGAGTGGCGATGGCAGGTTCCGCCTCGCCCTCCATGCCCAGGGAGGCGTCCCCTCCCCTCGTCGCGGCGACGATGTCGGGCCGCTCGTGACCAGCCTGCTCAGGGTTCATGCCCCTCTGGTACACCCTCGACCGTAAGAAGATCAGCAACAGCCTCGGTAGAGTCTCAGCGGTGGCGCGACATGCCGGGAAACCAGCCACGGGCCCTCTCGAAGGCGAAGACCTCGAAACGCAGCACTGGGAGGACGCGCGCCATTGGATGAGCATCTACGACGATCTGATCCGCTTCAAGCTCGGCCTCCTCGAACGAGTCAAGGAGGAGTTGCCGAAGCTGCATCCGATCGCGCAACAGGCCGCCGACCAGGACGTCACCTTCATCGAGACGCAGATGGAGGGATACCACCACCGGCTCGACCTCTGGTACCAGCGGCTCTGGAAGCTCCACGGCCTGTGGCTGGATCCGAACGGTCGGGTGGTGCGCCACCAGGGCAAGGCGGCCGCGCTCACCACGCGCGAGTTCGAGTTGCTGCAGTTCCTGCTCGACCACCCGCACCGCTTCTACACGACGGCGCAAATCGCCGGATATGCCTGGTCGGACTCCGCCTTGCTTCCCGAGGAGGTCCGCAACTACGTGCTGCGCGTCCGCAAGGTCCTGGCTCGGCTGGACATCCCGTGCGACCTGGTCAACCGGCCCGGTCGCGGCTACTCGCTGACGTTTCGGAACGCGTGACCATGCCGGCCGGCCGGTGTTGCTGACATTGTTACGCCGCCGGGAACACACTGACGGCCTGCGTCGCTGCGAGATTCGCCTGCAACATTGGGAGAGACCATGCCCACAGCAACCCTGGACCGACCGATCGCGGCGGCGCCCGCGACCGCCGGTGTCGCGACGATGAAGGCAATCGTTCAAGACAGGTACGGCTCAGCGGACGTCCTGTCATTGAGAGACATCGACAGGCCCGAGATCGGCGATCACGGGGTGCTTCTTCGTGTTCGCGCCGCCGCGGTCAACCCCGGTGACTGGGCGATCATGTGCGGCCTGCCGTACGTCGCGCGCCCGGCCCCTCTGTACGGGCTCCGCAAACCGAGGAGCGGCGTGCGAGGCACGGACGTGGCGGGGCAGGTTGAGGCCGTCGGAAGCACCGTGACGCGCTTTCAGCCAGGCGACGATGTGTTCGGCTGGGGTGTGGGCTGTTTTGCCGAGTATGCGGCGGCCTCCGACGACGCGCTGGTACCGAAGCCGGCCAACCTCACGTTCGAACAGACCGCGGCTGTTCCCACGGCCGCGTGCGTGGCGCTGCAGGCGCTCCGCGACCACGGCCGTGTTCAATCAGGCCAGACGGTCCTCATCAACGGTGCCTCCGGAGGCATCGGCACATTCGCAGTGCAGATAGCGAAGTCGCTCGGAGCGGAGGTGACCGGCGTGTGCAGCACGCCCAACGTGGACTTGGTCCGGTCGATCGGCGCCGACCACGTGATCGACTACACGAGCGAGGACTTCACGAAGAACGGACAGACGTATGACTTCATCCTCGACAACGCCACCCGATCGCTGTCCGACCTCCGGCGTGCGCTCGCTCCGGCAGGAACGCTCATTCCAAATGGCGGAGGGTTCGACAACCATTGGTTTGCGAGCGCGGGCCGCCTGCTCCGCGCCCGCGTGCTGTCGGTGTTCGTGAAGCAGTCGCTGCAAACCTTCCTCGTCGCAAAGAAGCGCGAGGATCTCGACGCCCTCGGGGAGATGCTCGAAGCCGGCACGATCACCGCGGTGATCGGCCACACCTATCCGCTGAGCGAAACCGCACAGGCGATGACGGAGATGGGTGGCGGACACGCTCGCGGGAAGCTCGTCATCACCGTCGCGGGCTGATCGATTCGCTAGACGCGCCCGCCGGCCAGCTGGTGGAGCGACTCGGCGTCGTCGACCTCGTCCGCGTCCTCGAAGCGCTCCTCGTCTTCAATGGACCCATCGGGTCGCTGTCCCGACGGCGCAACGCGGTGCTCCTGGCCGGTGGCGCGGTCCGCCGCGTCGAGCGACTCGGTCAGGTTCGGGCCGGGATCCAAGTCTGCGTCAGCGCTCCCGGGATAGCCATCGTCGTAGTCGTCAATCCTGGGTCTGACAACGGCCATGTCAGCGTCTCCAAACGGAGTGCGCGACGGTCGGCCTCAAACGGGTGGCGGCGCCTGCACCAATTGCTCTCACAGTACCACCCGCGTCCACGTCGCGCGACGCCTGACAAAGACACGCCAACACGCGGAGTCACACCCACGCTCGTCGCGGCGTCAAGACGTCTCGCTCGCCCCGTTGCTGATGGCGCGGGCGATCACGCGACGCTGTATCTCGCGCGTACCCTCGAAGAGCGTGTAGATCTTGGCGTCGCGATGCCAGCGCTGGACGGGCAGGTCGCGCACGTAACCCCAGCCGCCGCACACGCTGATCGCCTGGTCCGTGACCCAGTTGGCCACCTCGCCGGCCTTCAGCTTGGCCATCGAGCCCTGCGCCTTGTCGAATTCCTGTGCGTTGGCCCCCATCCACGCCGCGTGCCAACAGAGCATCCGCGCGGCCTCGATCTCCATCGCCATATCGGCCAGGACGAAGGAGATGGCCTGGTTGGTGATGATGGGACGGCCGAATTGGACGCGTGCCGTCGCGTACTCGAGCGCGTATTCGTATGCGGCTCGCGCGATGCCGAGCGCCTGCGCGCCGACGGTGGGGCGTGACAGCTCCAGGGTGCGCAGCGCGCCGCTGTGTCCGCCCGCCCCGCCGGCACTGCTTCCGTTGTTCGACTTGAGGCGCTCCCGCGCCCGTGCCATCCTCGACTCCAGCTTCTCGAGACCACCCAGCAGAGCGTCCATGGGCACGCGGACGTTCTCGAGCACGACCTCGGCGGTGTGGCTGGCGCGGATGCCGAGCTTCCTGTGCTTCGCACCCTGGCTCAAGCCCTCGGTGTGCTTCTCGACGACGAATGTGGCGTGACCACCGTGACCCAGGTTTGGGTCAACTGTGGCTACAACGACGTGCACGTCCGCGATGCCGCCGTTGGTGATGAAGCATTTGGTGCCGTCGATGATCCAGTCGTCGCCGTCGCGCCTGGCGCGGGTGCGCAGGCCGGCGACGTCACTGCCCGCGTCGGGTTCGGTGATGGCGAAGGCGCCGAGCTTGACGTCATCGGGTGCGCCGAAGCATCGGGGGATCCATTCCAGCATCTGTTCAGGCGTGCCGTTGGCGAAGATGGCTGCGGCGGCGAGGTGGGTGCCGAAGATGCTGAGACCGATGCCGGCGTCGCCCCAGAACAGCTCCTCGTTGACGAGCGGCATGGTAAGCCCGGTCTGATCGCCGAAGCTGGTGTGCAGGAACTCGAACGAGTACAGCCCGATCTTGGCCGCCTCCTGGATGATCGGCCAGGGCGTCTCCTCGCGCTCGTCCCATTCCTCCGCGCCCGGACGCACTACCCTTACTGCGAAGTCGTGGACCCAGTCGCGGAGCTGGATCTGGTCCTGCGTGAGGCCGAAGCTCGGCGTGGGGGCCTGGGTCGTGGTTGCCATGGCGGTCGATGCCTCCCGGGGTGCCTGTCGTCGGCTGAGTGCTTCGTGCCCGTAAGTCTTGCTCAGGCACTGATGCCGACGTGAGCGTGACCCTGCAGGCACCGCGACGCGACCCGGCTATGGCTGGCCGATGCTGACCATCGGCAGGTCGAGTGGTTACCAACGACCCTGGGCCGGCGCCGCATCGGGCGCGCACCCTTGGATGCGAAAGCGCCCATCGACACACGAGAGGTTCTGTCATGCCGCAGGAAGCACAGCCACTCATGCTGATCGTGGATCTCGACGGCGAGGAGGCCGGCGACTGGTGCTCTGGCCCGGACGCTGTGGGCAGGTGCCCTCGCGTCGCACCGGGGGAGGACGTGCCCTGCGGCGGCAAGCAACTGTTCGCCCTCGACAGCGACCTGAGCCCGATGAGCTCGCGCATGGTGTGGGCGTCTGAGGACGAGTGCCCGGTGCCGGTCATGCTCGCCGGCGGCGGTTGATCCGCGCTCGAGCCTCTACCGCAGCCCCCATCGCGACAGATCGCCCAGTACGACGTCGGCGGCGATCCCTTGGAACCTCGCAGCGTCGTCGTCCGACAGGTCGGCGTGAAACCCGAGCCCGCGTGGGCTCTGACGAAAGATGGCGGCGTAGAAAACGCACGCGGCGAGGTAGGTGCCCTTCGTTGTCGGGTGACTGCCATCGGCCTGCCACAGACCGGGATCGGCTGATTCGCCGAGCAGCGTCCACCACGCGTAGCCGACCGGAGCGACGGCGGCGTGCTGTTCCGCGGCGATGGCGAGATACCCGTTGTCGACCGCCGCTTGCATCGCGGCGTATCCCGGCAAGGCGTGCAACGGCCAACCGTCTCGGTGAGCCCAGGTGAGGAAGAACATTGGTCGGGACCCGGCGCTTCGGACCATGCGGACAAGTTGCCTAGCCGCCGGGTACATCTCCGCCTGCCGGAACTCTTCCACCGACGGGATCTCGCTCTGCTCCTGCAGCACGACGAACCTCCAGCGGGCCGATGCCAATGCTTGCGCGGTGGCGGCGGACGCGGCGTGGTTGGCAAGCGTGGAGCCGCCCTCGGCCTGCATCGCGGCCTCGACGTGCCACCCTCCGGAGGTTGCGAGGCTCGTGAACATGGCCGGGAGGTCGTTGACGAATGTGTAGCTGTTGCCGATGAAGAGGACACGTGTGCAGCCGGCGGAGTCTCCAGGGCCTTCGCAACCAGGGTTCCCGGAGCAGCCGAATTGGGTCAGCAGAATTGCACCGATCAGGGCGAGGCGCAGCGACATCAATCGCCAATATCGTTGCTGCCAGACACCCACCGAAGGCGTGTGTCCGACTTGCGTGCGCTTTGTTGCTGCCGGTCAGGGTCCTCCCGATCTACCCCGTTCGATTCACTGCGCCATGACTTCCGTCGCCGTTTGTTCGCCGGACCAGATGGCGCCGTCCATATAGCCGTTCCAGACCGGCGACACGTCAGTTCCCGCCCAGTGAATCAACCCGATGGGCTCCTTCAGCGCCTGGCCGTAGCTGGTCCAAACGCCGGGCCCCAGGTAGACGCTGAAGCACCCACCGGTGTACTGCTCGAGCGACCAGTTCATCTCCACATAGCCGGTCGGCGGAGGACCGCCTGGAAACAACCTGTCGAATGCCGCGAAGGTGGCGGCGCGGCGCTCTGCCATGGTGCGAAGACCCCAGGTGCGCGCATCGCCTGCGTCCATGAAGCCGACGAGCACTCCCGGTGAGACGTTCGTGCTGTCCGTGGTCGTCTGGTCCTTGGTGAAGGGCGTGTTGTCGAACGTGGTCTTGATGGGACCGATGTCGCTCGTGGCCTGACCGGCGAGACCCATGTCGCGCCAGAACGGCTTGGGATAGAAGGCCTGCACCTTGATCGTCGAGCCCATCGGCGTGCGTTGCACAAGCTGGTCGCGCCGGCCACCGTCGAAAGATGACATCGCAGGTTCATACGCAATGCGTCCGGTCAGCGTTGGCGGGATGGCAACGATCACCGCGCGACCGGTGACCGAGAACCCGTCGCCCGACACGGTCACGCGCCCTGCCTGCTGGGAGATCTTTCTGACCGGCGCATTGAGGACCACCCGGTGCCCGAGCAGCTGCGCGAGCTTGATCGACATCAGCTGCGCGCCACCGACGATGCGGCTGTCCTGGGCACCCGCAGTCGTGTTGATCATGTTGTCCAGATTCCCTGCGGACGCGATCCCGAAGAGCAGGTCGAGCAGCGACACATCTCGCGGTTCGCTGGGACCGGTCACGGACTCCACCGCCAGCGTCGACAGCGAGTAGGTCGCCGAGTAGGGGTCCTGGTTCGGCGGCGTGAGGTTCTGACGCATCCAGGTCTCGACTGTCTGCGCGTCCCATACAAGTGCCTGATGCGCCGACGGAGTGGCCCAGGGATGCGCCGGATCGACTTGAAAGGCCATTTCATTGAGCTGGTAGAGCGACTGCCCGGCGTTGACTGTTCCGGCGTCACTCGGGATGCGCGTCCCACCGTAGGTCGTCCGAACACCGTTGCTGTAGTCGACGTAGTTGCCCTGGTCGTACGTGTGAAACGTGCGCATGCCGAGGACTTGCGTGGCGAGCTGGTGGACGTTGGTCTGGGGTTTGTAGACCGCCTGCGTAGGAAACGTGGCCTGCGGGGTCTGGCCGGGCAGCGGGCCGATCCATTGGCCACCGACGTCGATGACTCTGCCGTCGCCAAGCGAGTAGGTGAGGGTTCGCCCTCCGACTCGATCTCGGGCTTCGAGCACCACGACGCCGACACCCTTGGCGACGAGCGAGCGCGCTGCACTCAGACCCGCGAGGCCGGCGCCGACGATGACCACATCGGTCGAGAGCGAGCCACTCAAGCCCTCCGCGGCGGCTGACAGAGGCTCCTCGAGAGGAGCAGCACGGACTCCGCGCGGAAGCATGAGGCCAAGGCCGGCCGCGGCAATGCCGCCGAGCACCTGCCGGCGGCTGAAGACATCGTCCCTTCCCGTGCCTCGGCTCACGGCGGCCCAGTCTACGCCGTGACTGCCGGCCGGGTCTTTGGGGGCTCGAACTGCTCAGCGGATGTACATGAAATTGCGCTTCAGGACATCCAGGTTGTCCAGCGCATAGCCCGCGCCCCGGATCACCGCGATCTGCGGGTCACGATCGATGCGCACGCGTATACCGGTGACGCCGCTCAGGTATCGATCGAGCCCCTCCAGGCGCGCGCCGCCGCCGAACATCACGATGCCCTCCCGATGGATGTCGGGGAGCAGGGCCTCCGGTGTCTCGTCGAGAACGTCGTGGATCGCAGCAGCGATGGGACGAACGTACGCGTCGAGCACACCGCTCACCTCGGTCGACGTGAGTGCCACCGAGGGGTTGGCACCATCGCGCCGCCCGGTGACGGTGAGGCGGCGTTCTTCGTGCGGTCCGGTGCGCAACAGCGACGCCACCACATCCTCGGCGACGACGGTGTCGAGCGCGATCCCGTGAGCGTCCCGCACGTGAGCTGAGACGCCGGCGACGAGCCGGTCACCTCCGTGCCCGGCCAGCGACCTGCCCGCGATCGTCGATTCCATGGCGAGGACGGCGACGTCGGTCTTGCCCGCACCGATGTCGACGGCGAGGTGTCCACTCGCCGACGTCACGGGTACCCCCGCGCCGATGGCCCCCGCCATCACGGCGTCGATGAGGTACACGGTCCGTGCCCCGGCGCTCATGGTCACGTCGAGGATCGTCCGGCGGTCGTCACCCGACATCCCCGCGACCACGGAGAGCACGACATCGGGCTTGAAGATTCGCTGCCTTCCGACCGCGCGCGCCATAAGCAGGTTGATCAGGAGGCGCAGCGCAGCGGCGTCCGCGACGCTGCCCGCCGCTACGGGCCGCCGAAGCTGAACGCGAGCGCTCTCGGCAGCCGCGCCGAGGGCTGCGACGCCGTAGAGACCCGGCGCTCCCTGCACACCGCCTTCCGTCGTGACGACCGACGGCTCGCTCGTGATCACGCCCTCTCCCTTGACGAGAAGGCGCAGTGACTGCGTGCCGAGGTCGATCGCGACTTTCTTCCCGAGCATCGTGAGCTCGCAGCGGCCGGCTAGTCCCCGATCACACCGGTGAGATCGCGCTGATCGACGGCCGGCTCTGGGCTCGCCTCGCGACGGACGTGTGCGCCCAGCTGTGTGAGCTTGTGGTCCATCTCCTGGTACCCGCGGTCCAGGTGAAACGCATTGAACAGCTCCGTGGTGCCTTCTGCGCACAGCCCGGCGATCACCAGCGCTGCGCCACTCCTGATGTCGGGCACCAGCACCCGCGTCCCGCGAAGCTGCGTGGGCCCGTTGATGACCGAGCTCCGTCCTTCGACCGTGATGGCGGCTCCCATCTTCTTCAGCTCCGGCACGTGCCGGAAGCGGTTCTCGTAGAGCGCCTCGCTGATGACGCTTGTTCCCTTCGCCTGTGTCATGAGCGCGCCGAACTGCGGCTGCAGATCGGTGGCGAATCCCGGATGCGGCCACGTCGTGACGTCCACGGCGCGCAGGTCGCGCGCCCGCACCCGCACGGTGCCGGCGCCCTCGACCACCTCGCACCCGGCTGCACGCAGCTTGTTGAACAGCCAGCTCAGCTCCGTCGGGCGCATCCGCTTCAGCGTGACGTCACCACGCGTCGCCGCGGCGGCGACGACGTACGTACCGGCTTCGATGTAATCGCTGGTCACGCTGTGCGTGGTGCCGTGCAGCATCCGCCCACCGCTCCCCTCGATCACGACGAGCTCGGTGCCCGCTCCGGAGATGTGCGCTCCCATCCCCACCAGGCAGCGAGCCAGGTCGTACACGTGCGGCTCTCGCGCAGCGTTGCTGATCACAGTGATGCCCTCGGCGAGCACCGCCGCCATCATCAGGTTCTCGGTGCCCGTCACGGTGGGGATGTCGAGGTGGATGCGCGCCCCGTGCAGCCGCCGCGCGCGGGCGGAGAACGTGTCGTTGTGCTCCTCCACCTCCGCGCCCATCAACCGGAGGCCCTCGAGGTGCTGCTCGACCCGCCGCATGCCGATGTCGTCGCCGCCCGGCTTCGCGATCGTGGCCTCACCGGTCCGAGCCACGAGCGCCCCCAGCAGAAGAAACGAGCCCCGCATCCGGCGTGAGAGCCGGGCCGTGACCTGCCGCAACTCGATGCGCTCGGCGCTGATGCGCCAGTGGTGGCGCGCGACGAGGTCCACGTCCACGCCCAGGTGGCGGATCATCTCCGCCATGGTGTCGACGTCCTCGATGTCGGGCGCGTTGACGACCTCGACCGGTTCACCGGTGAGCAGGGCGGCTGCCATCACCGGCAGCGTCGCGTTCTTGCTGCCGGATATCGAGATCACACCCTCGAGGCGGGTCCCCCCCTCGATGCTCAGAAGGTCCATCGAGCGCCTAACGTATCCTAAGAAAGATCGAAGGGCGTGAGACGGAGCGATCGCACCTGACGGAGGACTGAATCGATGGCGACGGCGACGGCCGCCTCTGTGGGCGGATTGGAAGGGCTGCTGGGCGACGAGGCCGCCTCGCTCCTGGAGCATCGCTGCGAGACCGTCTCGAAGGAGATGCTGCACCTCCCCGGACCCGATTTCGTCGATCGGGTGTGGGCCCAGAGCGACCGGCCGACCCGCGTTCTGCGCAACCTGCAATCGCTGTACGGGCACGGCCGCCTCGCGGGCACGGGGTACATGTCGATCCTGCCCGTGGACCAGGGGGTCGAGCACTCGGCGGGCGCGTCCTTCGCTCCGAACCCGATCTACTTCGACGGCGGCAAGATCGTCGAGCTCGCGGTTGAGGCGGGCTGCAACGCCGTCGCCTCGACGTTTGGCGTCCTGGGGTCGGTCGCCCGGCGCTTCGCGCACCGGATTCCCTTCATCTGCAAGCTCAACCACAACGAGCTGCTGACGTACCCGAACAAGTTCGACCAGGTCATGTTCGGCACCGTCCAGCAGGCGTGGGACATGGGCGCCGTCGCCGTCGGGGCCACCATCTACTTCGGATCGGAGCAGGCGGATCGTCAGATCCAGGAGGTGTCGGTCGCGTTCGCCGAGGCCCACGAGCTGGGCATGGCGACGGTTCTGTGGTGCTACCTGCGCAACAACGCGTTCAAGAAGGACGGCACGGACTACGCCCTCGCGGCCGATCTCACCGGCCAGGCAAACCACCTGGGCGTGACCATCCAGGCCGACGTCATCAAGCAGAAGCTGCCCACCACCAACGGCGGATTCACGGCGCTCAACTTCGGCAAGACGGCGGACGCCGTCTACACGAAGCTCACCACCGACCACCCGATCGACCTCACCCGATATCAGGTTGTCAACTGCTACATGGGCAGGTCCGGGCTGGTCAATTCAGGCGGCGAGTCCAAGGGCACGGCAGACCTCGCCGAGGCGGTCCGCACGGCTGTCATAAACAAGCGGGCCGGGGGCACCGGGCTCATCACCGGACGCAAGGCGTTCCAGCATCCGATGCGCGAGGGCATCGAGCTCCTCCATGCGGTCCAGGACGTCTACCTGAACGACGCGGTGACGATCGCCTAGGTCCGCGCATCCTCCGGGCGGAGCGCGTCGGCCAGCGAATCGAGCTGGTCGCGGGTGCCCATCGCCACCAGAATGTCCTCGGGCCGCAGCTCGAACGTCTCTCCGGGACCGACGCTGATCGCGCCGTCGCGGCTGCGCACCGCGAGCAGCATGGCGCCTGAGCGCCGCAGCTCCCCCGCCGTGATCGCACGCAAGTCCGAGGAGACGATGAGCTCCTCGATGGACATGTGCGTGCCTCGCTGCGTGACGATGTCGAGCACGTCCACCACCGCGGGACGCATGGCCAGCGCGGCCATGCGCAGGCCGCTCGCCGTGTAGGGGCTCACCACGCGGTCCGCCCCCGCCCGCTCCAGCTTGGGCACCGAGTCCGGGTACGAGCTGCGCGCCACGATGAACAGGCGCGGGCTGAGCGAACGTGCCGTCAGCACGATGTAGACGTTGCGCTCGTCGCTGTCCACGGCGCTCACCAGCGCGCGCGCGCGATCGAGCCGTGCGAACTGCAGCACGTCGTCGTTGGCGGCGTCGCCCTGCACGTGCGGTTCCCCGTCGTGCCGGACGTCCTGGAGCGGGTCCGGGTTCATCTCCACGACGACGTAGGGGACGTGGTGTTGCTTCAGCTCCGCCACGACCTTCTTGCCCGTGCGCCCGTAGCCGCAGACGATCACGTGATCTTGCAGCGCGTGCAGTTGCGCTTCCATGCTTCGAATCCTCCGAAACGCCTGCCACCGGTCCCCGGACAGCAGTTCGACGATGATCCCGAACGTGTAGAGAAAGCCACCGACGCCGAGGATGATCACGGTGATCGTGAAGATCTGACCGGGTCCGTCGAGGTGATGCACCTCCTCGAAGCCGACCGTCGTGATCGTGATGACGGTCATGAACACGGCGTCGAGCACCGCGTAGTGCTCGATGCTCGCGTACCCGATCGTCCCGTAGACGACGACCGCCAGAAACGCGAGCAGAACAATGAGGATCTGCCGCAGCGGATTGGGGTATCGCTCTCCCGGCCGCATGCGGGAACGCTACCCCGGAACGCGCCTCAGCGGCGCAGTTCGCGTCGGGCGATCGTCTCCAGGTGCACCTCGTCCGGACCGTCCATCATCCGCACGGCGCGCGCGTACGCGTACATCTGCGTGAGCGGGAACTCCTGCGAGAGGCCGGCCGCACCGTGCACCTGCATGGCCCGGTCGATCACCGCGCAGGCGACGTTCGGCGCCGCCACCTTGATCGCGGCGATCTCGGTGCGCGCCTCGAGGCCACCGACGGTGTCCATCATCCACGCTACCTTCTGACAGAGCAGTCGCACCTGCTCGATCTCGACGCGCGACCGCGCGAGCGCATCCCGCACCACGCCCTGCTCGGCGAGCGGCTTGCCGAATGCCACTCGCGCCTTGGAACGCTCGCGCATGAGGTGGAGTGCCCGCTCGGCCATGCCGATGACGCGCATGCAGTGGTGCAGACGGCCGGCGCCGAGGCGCGCCTGGGCGATCGCAAACGCCATCCCCTCCTCGCCGATTCGATTGCCGGCCGGCACGCGCACCTCGTCGAGGTGAATCTCGCAGTGACTGCCTGGGTCGTCGAAGCCGAACACGGCCGCCTGCTTGACGACGCGGAATCCCTCCGTGTCGAAGGGCACCAGGACCAGCGTGTGGCGCTGGTGCTTCGGCGCCTCGGGATCGCTGAGACCCATCAGCAGCGCCACCTTTGCGTTGGGATGCGCCGCGCCGCTGATGAACCACTTGCGTCCCGTGATGACGTACTCGTCGCCCTGGCGCTCGACGCGGCACGAGATGTTGGTGGGATCGGAGCTCGCAACATCCGGCTCGGTCATCGCGATGGACGACCTGATCTCGCCGCGCAGCAGCGGCTCGAGCCAGCGCTCCTTCTGCTCCGGCGTGCCGAAGCGCGCTAGCACCTCCATGTTGCCCGTGTCGGGTGCGGAGCAGTTGATCGCTTCGGGTGCGATCGCGCTCCACCCCGAGATCTCGGCGAGCGGCGCGTACTCGACGTTGGTGAGCCCCGCGCCGTACTCATCGTCGGGCATGAAGAGGTTCCAGAGCCCGCGGCTCTGCGCCTCCGCCTTGAGCCGGTCCATGACCGGTGAGATTCGATGCGGGATGGTCGCGGCGGAGAAGTCGCGCCAGTACTCCGTCTCGGCCGGATACACGCTCTCGTTCATGAACGCCCACATGCGTTCGCGCAGATCCTTGACGCGCGGGGTCTCGTCGAAGTCCATGCCCTGAGCCTCCTACTGTGCCGGCCGCAGCCGTGATGCCAGCTCGAGTGCGCCCTCGACGATGGGCGGCACCATCTCCCCCACCTGTTCGAAGCCGGCCCCGACGGTCATACCCATCAGGAAGCGCGCGTTGATGCCCTCCGCGATGATCGCGAGCTTGTACGAACCGAGGGCCACGTACCAGTCGAGCATCGAGAGGTCGCGAGCGCTTCGGCGCGCGTATTCGTCGACGATCCGTTTGCGGGTGAAGAACCCCGGCTCGGCCGTGACCGTGCCTCCGTGCAGGGCGCGAGCCGCCGGATCGTCGCGACTGTCGGCCCAGTACACGAGCAGGAGCCCGAGGTCGCACAGCGGATCACCGACCGTGCTCATCTCCCAGTCGAGCACCGCCACCACCGACGCGGGGTCGTCGCTCGCGTACATGACGTTGTCGAGGCGGAAGTCGCCGTGCACGATCCCCGGTGCCGATTGCGCCGGAACGGTGGCTTCGAGCGTGCGGTGCAACGCCTCGATGGAGGGCAGCTCTCGCGTCTTCGACGCCTCCCACTGCTGCCACCAGCGACGCACCTGTCGCGCGAGAAAGCCTTCGGGATGCCCGAACTCGCCCAGGCCCACCTCGCCGGGCTCGACCGCGTGGAGGTTCACGAGCGTATCCACGAGCGCCGCCGACATGGCTTCGCGCGTGGCCTGCGTGGCCGCGAACGCAGCGGGCAGCGAATTGCGAACGATGTGTCCTTCCACGTACTCCATCACGTAGAAGGGCGCGCCGATCAGCGCCTCATCCGCGCAGAGCGTGATCACGCGGGGCACGGGGATCGCCGTGTCGCGAAGCGCCTCCAGCACTGTGTACTCGCGTCGCATGTCGTGCGCGGTGGGCAACACGTGCGCCAGTGGCGGGCGCCGCACCACGAAGCGCCGGGTGGCGTCTTCGACGATGTACGTCAGGTTGGACCGCCCTCCGGGGATGACCTCGGCCCTGAGCGGCGGACGCAGATCGGCGATATGGGGGGTGAGGTACCCCGCCAGAGCGTCGAGGTCCAACCCCGGAGGCGAGGTCACTCCGACGACGGCGGCCCCGACGGTCGCTCGCGGTGACGGCGACGGATCTCGGCGATGCGCAGGCGCATGAGCTCGCGCTCCAGCGAAGCGGCTGCCTCGGCGTTGGTCTGGTCGGCCGCCAGCGCTTCCTGAGCGCGTCGCCGCGCCTCCTCGGCCGCCGCCTCGTCGATGTCCTCGGCGCGCTCTGCGACGTCGGCGAGCACCACCACCTTGTCCGGCAGCACCTCGAGGAAGCCGCCCGCGACGAAGACGAACTGCTCGCGCCCGTCGTTGCGCACCATGAGCTCGCCGGTGCGCAGCGGTGTGAGCAGCGGAATGTGCCGGGGAAGCACGCCGAGGTCGCCGGCGGCGCCGGGTGCGAGCACGAAATCGGCCTCCTGGCTGAGCACCTTGCCCTCCACGGTGACCAGCTCGACGTGCAGTTTGGCCATCGCTTTACGCCTTCTTCTCTCCGCCGTCCGAGGCCGCCGCGTGCTCCTGCGACATCTGCTTGGCGCGCTCGACCGCGTCGTCGACTGTGCCGCACATGTAGAAGGCGTCCTCGGGCAGGTCGTCGTGCTTGCCGTCCAGGATCTCGGCGAAGCTCCGCACCGTGTCGTTGAGCGCGACGTACTTGCCGTCACGTCCGGTGAACTGCGAGGCCACGAAGAACGGTTGCGACAGGAAGTTGCGGATGCGCCGCGCGCGCTGCACGGTGAGCTTCTGATCCTCGGTGAGCTCTTCTTGGCCCAGGATGGCGATGATGTCCTGCAGGTCCTTGTACTCCTGCAGCACGCGCTTGACGCCCTGCGCGACGCGGTAGTGCTCCTCACCGACGATGTTGGGATCCAGGATGCGGCTGAACGACTCCAGCGGGTCCACCGCCGGATAGATGCCCAGCTCGGAGATCTGCCGGCTCAGCGTGACGGTCGCCCCGAGGTGGCCAAACGTGGTGGACACAGCAGGATCGGTGAAGTCGTCCGCCGGCACGTACACCGCCTGCACGGACGTGATCGAGCCCTTGCGCGTCGACGTGATGCGCTCCTGCAGGTCCGCCATCTCCGTGGCCAGCGTCGGCTGGTACCCGACCGCGGACGGCATGCGTCCCAGCAGCGCCGACACCTCGGCGCCCGCGAGCGTGTAGCGGAAGATGTTGTCGATGAAGAGAAGCACGTCGGCGCCCTTCTCATCGCGGAAGTACTCGGCCATGGTGAGCCCCGTCAGCCCGACGCGCGCCCGGGCGCCCGGAGACTCGTTCATCTGGCCGTAGACGAGCGCCGTCTGGTCCAGCACTCCCGACTCGTGCATCTCGCCGTAGAGCTGCGTGCCCTCGCGGGTGCGCTCGCCGACACCGGCGAACACCGAGTAGCCCTGGTGCTCGCGAGCGATGTTGCGAATCATCTCCATGACGATCACCGTCTTTCCGACACCGGCGCCGCCGAAGAGGCCGATCTTCGATCCCTTGGCGAACGTGCAGATCAGGTCGATGACCTTGATGCCCGTTTCGAGGATCTGCGTGTCCGTCGACTGCTCCGCGATGGTCGGTGCGACGCGATGGATCGACGACGTGTGCTTCGCGCCCACGTCTCCCTTGCCGTCGATCGGCTCGCCGATCACGTTGAACATCCGCCCGAGCGTCTCCTCGCCCACAGGCACCTGGATCGGGGCGCCCGTGTTGCGCACCTCGTCGCCGCGCCGCAGGCCGTCGGTGGTGTCCATCGCGATGCAGCGCACCGTTCCGTCGCCGAGGTCTTGCTGGACCTCGAGCACGAGGCGCGAACCGCCGTCGCGCTTGATCTCCAGCGCGTACAGGATGTCGGGGACGCGCTCGCCGGAGAACTCCACGTCGACGACCGGCCCGATGACCTGCACGACGTTGCCGGTGCCGGTGGCGCGTTCCGAATCGGTGCTCGTTGTGACAGCCATGATCTTTGTTTACTCCCTCAGCCTTCGAGTGCGGTCACGCCGCCGACGATCTCCATCAGTTCGGTGGTGATCGTGGCCTGACGCACCTTGTTCGCCGTCAGGGTCAGGTCCACGATCAAATCGCTCGCATTGTCGGACGCGTTGCGCATCGCGATCATGCGCGCCGCCTGCTCGGAGGCCGCGTTCTCGAGCACGGCCCGGTACACCTCGGCCTCCACGTAGCGAGGCAGCAGCGCGTCGAGCACGTCCTTGGGCTCCGGCTCGTACTCGAAGTCCGCGGCCACCTTGCCCGCCTCCTCGGGCGGCTGCACCGGGATCAGGCGCTGCAGCGCCGCGTGCTGCCGACCGACGCTGATGAACCGCGCGAACACGATGTCCACCTGGTCGGCCTCGCCCTTCTCGTACTGCTCCATCGCCACGCGCACGGCGGGCAGGATCGCGTGCATGCGCGGCTGATCACCGATCTGGCTGCTGTCCGCGATCAGGTCCTTGCGCAGCCGGCGCAGAACGTCGCGCCCCTTGCGTCCGATCGTGACGAACGACGTCGGCACCGGCGTCGCGTTGGCCTCGCGCACCGCGAGCCGCACGTTGTTGCTGTTGAGCGCGCCCACCGAGCCGCGGTCGGCGGTGACCAGGATGATGACGCGGTGCCGCACCTCGCGCACCTGCAGGTATGGGTGCTTGTACTCGGGCGTGCGCTTCATCAGCTCGCTCATGATCGCCGCGATCTCGTCCGAGTACGGCCGCGCGGCGAGCACGCGCTCCTGCGCGCGACGCATCTTCGAGGCGGCGACGAGCTCCATCGCCTTGGTGATCTTCTGCGTGTTCGTCACACTGCGAATGCGCCGGCGCAGATCGCGAAGACTCGGCATGAGAGGCTAAGCGGGAGGGCCGGAACGACATTCAAAGTGCGCCGCGGCGGGTTGTCGTGACCCGACGGGACGTCGCGGAAGCGAGCCCGGGCCGGCCGCATGAGCACGGTGCGAGCTGAGCGCGAGCGGCGGGACCCACCGGGTCCCGACCGCGACCCGAGGGCACGACCACCCGCTGCCGCGCACGTCGTCTGTCATCCGGCGTATCCGCGCTTGAAGTCTTCGATGGCGGTGCGGAGCGCCTTGTCAGCGTCGTCGCTGATGCGCCCCTCGTCGGCGATCTGCTTCTCGAGGTTCGGCTGGTTCTGGTCGAGGTAGCGCAGCAGACCGCGCTCGAAGTCCTGGATTCTGTCGATCGGCTGATCATCGAGGAAGCCGCGCGATCCCGCGTAGATCGACACCACCTGCTTGCCGAGCGGCATGGGCTGGTACTGCGGCTGCTTGAGCAGCTCGGTCATGCGCTGGCCGCGCTCGAGGCGTTCGCGCGTGCGCCGGTCCAGGTCGGACGCGAACTGCGCGAAGGCCGCCAGCTCGCGGTACTGCGCCAGGTCGAGGCGCAGCTGGCCGGCGACCTGCTTCATCGCGCGCGTCTGCGCGTCGCCGCCCACGCGCGACACGGAGAGCCCCACGTTGATCGCCGGGCGAATGCCCTGGTTGAACAGGTCGGTCTCCAGGTAGATCTGGCCGTCGGTGATCGAGATGACGTTGGTTGGGATGTATGCCGAGATGTCGTTCGCCTTGGTCTCGATGATCGGCAACGCGGTGAGTGATCCGCCGCCGTTCTGCTCGCTCATGCGCGCAGCGCGCTCGAGCAGGCGCGAGTGCAGGTAGAAGACGTCGCCCGGGTACGCCTCGCGGGACGGCGGCCGGCGCAGGAGCAGGGAAAGCTCGCGGTACGCGTCCGCGTGCTTGCTGAGGTCGTCGTAGATCACGAGCGCGTCGCCGCCCTTTTGCATGAAGTACTCGCCCATCGCGCATCCCGAGTAGGGTGCGAGGAACTGGAGCGGCGCGGGATCGGCAGCGGTGGCGGCGACGATGATCGTGTGGTCCATCGCGCCGTACTGCTCGAGCGTGGCCTTGACCTGCGCGACCTTCTGGGAGTTCTGCCCGATCGCCACGTAGATGCAGACAACGCCGGTGCCCTTCTGGTTGATGATCGTGTCGATGCCGATCGCGGTCTTGCCGGTCTGCCGGTCGCCGATGATCAGCTCGCGCTGACCGCGACCGATGGGGATCATCGCGTCGATGGCCTTCAGGCCGGTCTGCAGCGGCGTGTCGACGTTCTGGCGCTCCACGACGCCGGGGGCGACGCGCTCCACGGGAAGCGTCTGCGCGGTCTCGATCGGGCCGCGATCGTCGAGCTCCAGTCCCAACGCATTGACGACGCGTCCCACGAGCTCGTCGCCGACGGGCACCTCGGCGATGCGTCCCGTCGTGCGGACGGTGTCGCCCTCCTGGAGGTGCTCGTACGGTCCCATGATCACCGAGCCGATGCCGTCGTCGCGAAGGTCCAGCGCGAGGCCCAGCACGGTGCCGCGCCGGTTCGGACCCGGGAACTCGAGCAGCTCGCCCGCCATCGCGTGCTCGAGACCGTAGATGCGAGCGATGCCGTCACCGACCGAGGTGATCACGCCCTCGTTGGCGTCGACGACGGGAGCGTCGAAGCTCTTGATTCGCTGTCTGAGGATTTCGCCGATCTCGTCACTTCGTATCGCCATTGCTCTCGATTCCCCTATCGCTTCATCAGGCGAGCGCCGCCCGGAGTTGTTGCAGGTGGGTGCGGACGCTGTCGTCGATGACGCGCTCGCCGACGCGAACCACGAGCCCCCCGAGAATGGTCGGGTCCGTACGCACCTCCGTCCTCACGGACGTGCCGAACTTCTCCTCGAGAGCGCGGGTGATCGCAGACGTTGTCGCCTCGTCGACGGTCACCGCCGTGGTGACCTCAGCGCGCATCACCCCGGAGGCGCGGTCGCGCAGCCGCCGGTAGTGCTCCAGCACCAAGGGCAGCAGCGACGCACGCCGCCGCTCGACGAGCAGCCGCGCGAGGTTGCGTGCCGGGACCTCGACACCGTCGAGCAGGTCCATAGCAAGCTTGGAACGTTCCGCGGAGCTCAGGCGCGGGTTGGTCAGCGCGCTGAGCACCTCACCGCGGCCGAGCGTCTCGGCAACGGCCGCGAGCTCGCGCCCCCAGCCGTCGATGTCGCCGGCCTCGCGGGCAAGCGAGAAGTACGCCTCCGCGTAGCGCCGGGCGACGACGCTGGACTGGGGCACGTCAGTTCCGGCTCGCCGTGCGGTGGCCGCCGTCTCTGACGTCCTCGAGCGCTTCGTCGATCAACCGTTGATGCGCGCCCTGGTCCAGGGTCTCCCCGATCACCCGCGACGCCGCGTCGACCACGAGCGCCCCGACCTCGTTGCGCAGGTCCTGGATGGCGCGGTCGCGCTCGGCGGCGATCTCGGACTGCGCGCGCTGTATCACGGCGTCGGCGTCGCCGCGAGCCTTGGTGCGGACCTCCTCGGCCTCGACCACCGCCTCGCGGTGCGCCCGCCCGGTGATGTCGCGCGCCTGGTCGCGTGCTTCGCTGAGCGTCTGCGTGACCTGCGCCTGCACGGACTCGAGGCGCGACTTCGCCTCCTCTGCGGCGCGCACGCCGTCCTCGATCTGCTTTTCGCGCTGGGTGGCGACGCGCATGATCGGCGGGTACACCCACTTGGCGAGGATCAGCACCATGAGGATGAACGCGATCACCTCTGCGATGAGGGTGCCGTTGACGTCGAGCAGGCCGGCGTCGGCCACGCTGTGCAGCATCGAGATCAGCCTGACGCGCCCTTCGCGATGACGAAGATGAAGAAGACGCCGAGGGCGAGGTTGATGAAGTACATCCCCTCGACCAGGCCGATGATGAGAAACATGACCGGCGTCAGACGTCCCTGCGCTTCGGGCTGACGCGCGATCCCACCGATCGTCGCGTTACCGGCCAGGCCGTCGCCGACGGCGGCTCCGATCGCTCCTCCGCCCAGCGCCAGGCCGGCGGCGATCAGGGCTCCCATCAGTATCAGTGCATGGTTCATCGATGCCTTCTCCTCAAGTCGTTGCGTGGGCCGCCGCGCCCGCGTGGTGTTCTTCCTCTTCGAGTCCCTCGCGGGCCATGCCGAAGTAGATCACAGTCAGAAGCATGAATATGAAGGCCTGGATGGTTCCGATGAGGAAGACGTCGAACAGCTTCCAGACCACCAACAGCACCACGGGGATCGGCGACAGCGCGATGAAGAACGCGCTGGAGGTCGCAAACGCCTGGAACCAGATCGTGAGCAGGTAGACCATCACGAGCCCGCCGAAGATGTTGCCGAACAGTCGGAGCGCCAGGCTGATCGGCTTGGCGACCTCCTCGATCACGTTGAGCACGACGAACGGGATGCGGATCACCGTGCTCACGTCGAACGGTTTCGTGAAGCGGCGCAGGTATCCCTTCCAGCCCAGCACGTGCACGCTGTACCACTGCACGACGATGATCACGACGAGCGCCATCGCCAGCGTCAGGTTGATGTCCGCGTTGGCGGGCTCGACCGGCGCGCGGAGCGGGAAGAAGTCGAGCCAGTTGGCGAGGAGGATGAAGATGAAGATCGTCGACGCCAGGGGCAGGACGAACTGCGCGTCTTCGGAGACCGTGTCGAGCGTGAGCCGTCGCGCGTAGCTCAGGAAGAGCTCGAACACCATCTGGAGCCTGTGCGGCGTGCGGCGCCGCAGCGTGTACGCGACCCAGAACCCGAGCCCGATCGTGATGGCGTACGCGATGCCGCTGGAGAGGAGCGTGTCGACGTTGAACTTGCAGAGGATGGAGAGGCTGCAAACGCTGACGGTGGGGTGCGTCCCCGGCGGCGTCTCGAGCGCGACCATGGTCATCGCCTCGCCACCAGGCGGAGCGCGCTGAGGGCCAGCACGAACTGCGCCGCGGCGAGGCCCATGATCACGAGCCAGATGTTGTCGACGCCGAGTGCGAAGCCGATCGCCACGCCGATCATGGAAAGGGTGATCAGTCGGGCGAGGCTGCTCGCCATGAAGGGCAGCGGAAACCCGATCAGCTTGGAGGCGAGGAGCCCGTTGACCGAGCCCAGGGCAAGGCCCACGGCGAGGGCCACGCCCGCCAGCGGCCGCCCGGCGATCGACAGCGCCGCGAGGGCCAGCAACCCCAGGACCGCACAGGCGATCGCGGCCACGCGGATCGTCTGGGCCGTGACCGCGGCGGACAGCTGACCGGTCGTCACAGGTACGGCTTGAACCGCTGGAACACCGTGATGGACGCGGCGGTGACGCCCACCACCAGTCCAATCAGGAGCCCTATCGGACTGCTGTGCACCAGCGCGTCGACGCCCGCGCCCGACAGGAGCGGCACCAGCACGGCCAGCGCGGTCGCAAGCCCGAGGCCGAGGAGTTCGCGACCCGAGGGCATGCCAGGTCCCGTCGAACCGCGCCCGTCGCCGCCTACGTCAGACACCGGTGCACACACCGCAGGCAGGCGACCGTGGAAGCGCGCTGAACTAGCAAAAGAACCCATTTCGCCCGTCACCGAACGCGCCGGACGTTATCACACGGGCTCTCGCGACCGCCCCAATGCTCAGTCCGCCTCGCCCCCGCGCTGGTGGATCCTGGAGCGTATGTGGGCCCTGCCGGGAACCAAGAGGAAGTCGTCCTCGTCGCGGCGCACCGGGTGGCGCGATTGGCGGCGGTTCTGCAGCACCAGGCCTCCCAGGGACACGACGAGCAGCGCGAGCGCGATGAGGAGGATGCGCTGGTGGCCGTAGATCGACAGCGCGATGCAGCCGAGGATCGCGGTGGCGAGGTAGAAGGTCAGCGTCGTCTGCATCGGGCTCATGCCACGCGCCAGCAGGCGGTGGTGCAGGTGGCCGGCGTCCGGCTGCGCAACGCTCTGGCCGGCCCGGCGGCGCCGCACGATGGCGAAGAACGTGTCGCCGATGGGGATCCCCAGGGCGATCAGCGGCACCAGCAGCGACAGGCCGACGACCACCTTGGCCACGCCCAGGATGGTCACGGCGGCCAGGGCGACGCCGAGGAAGTGGCTGCCGGAATCCCCCATGAACACGCGGGCCGGGGGCAGGTTGAAGACGAGAAACCCGACGCAGCACCCCATCAGCGCACCCGACAGCACGATCACCCCGCTCTGGGTGTCCCCCGGGGAGACGACGCGGTTGACCGCCGCCAGCAGGCAGACGGTGGCCACGATCGCCACCACGCCGGCCGCCACGCCGTCGGCGCCGTCCAGGAGGTTGACCGACACCTGCATCCCCGTGACCCAGGCCACGGTCAGCGGGGCGGCGAGCAGTCCGAGGTCGATGGCCGAGGGCGCGTGCGCGCCCGGAACCGCGACGAAGTTGATGGTGATGCCGAGCGCCGCCACGAAGACGCCCGCGCCGATCTCGATGGCCAGCTTGTTCCGCCACGACAGGTCGACGACGTCGTCGATCGCCATCGCGAGCGTGATCGCGCCGCAGACGGCGACCACCTGCCAGCGATACGCGATCGCGCCTCCGAAGATCGCGACCGCGACGGCGAACCCCGCGAAGAGCGCGATCCCACCAAGACGCGGCGTGGGAAGCTCGTGGATGTGGCGTTCGGCGTCGGGCTGCGCGACGGCCTTCAGCCTCCTCGCCAGCGTGTTGCTCAGTGGCACCGCGGCGATGCAGACGGCGCTCGCCACCAGGAAGGCGGGGAGCGCCGGCAGCCACGTGGCCGACGCCACCATCACGCGGCGGGCCGGTAGGGCAGCGGAAAGCGGCGGCAGAGGTCGAGGCTGCGCCGGCGGACGTCGGTGCGCACGGTCTCGTCGTCGAAGTCGTGGAGCATGCGTGCCACCAGGTCGCCGATCTCGTCCATCTCGCCCTCGCGCATCCCGCGCGAGGTCACCGACGGCGTCCCCAGCCTGATTCCGTTGGGGTTGTACGGCGTCCCGCCGTGCCCGGGGAAGGCGTTGGCGTTGACGGTGACCCCCACGGTGTCGAACGCCGACTGCACCGCGCGGCCGCGCAGGCCGACCGGGCGAAGGTCGATGACCATGAGGTGGTTGTCGGTGCCCCCGGTGGTGAGCGTGAGCCCGCGTGACATCAGCGCGCCGGCCAGCGCTGCGGCGTTGGCCACGACCTGCCGCGCGTAGGCCGAGAACTCGGGGCGCAGGCACTGCTGGAACATCACGGCCTTGGCGGCCATGCCGTGGGGATGGGGCCCGCCCTGGACCCCCGGGCAGACCGCCTTGTCGACCTGCTCGGCGTGCTCGGCCTTGCACAGGACCACGCCGCCCCAGGGACCCCGCATCGTCTTGTGCGTCGTGAAGGTCACGAGGTCGGCGTGCGGAACTGGGCTCGGATGCACGCCGCCCGCCACCAGGCCGGCGAAGTGCGCCATGTCGACCATCAGCAGCGCTCCGACCTCGCGGGCGATGTCGGCGAACGCCGCGAAGTCCAGGACGCGCGGGTACGAGCTGTACCCTGCGACGACCAGCTTCGGCCGAACCTCTCTCGCGCGCGCCCGCACCGCGTCGTAGTCGAGCAGCCCCGTGTCCTCCGACACGAAGTACGGATCGACGTGGTAGATCTTGCCGCTGAAGTTCACCGGGGACCCGTGCGTGAGGTGGCCGCCCTGGTCCAGCGCCATGCCGAGGATCCGGTCTCCCGGCTCCAGCACCGCCTGGTACGCGGCCATGTTGGCCTGCGATCCCGAGTGCGGCTGCACGTTGGCGTGGTCCGCGCCGAAGAGCTGCTTGGCCCGGTCGCGCGCCAGGTTCTCCACCTTGTCGACGACCTCGCACCCGCCGTAGTAGCGCTTGCCGGGCACCCCCTCGGCGTATTTGTTGTTGAGCCACGAGCCGAGCGCCTCGAGCACCGCCGGCGAGGCGAGATTCTCCGACGGGATCAGCTCGAGCGTCTCCTCCTGGCGGCGCAGCTCCTCCTCGAGAAGGTCCGCGAGCTCCGGGTCGACGTCTCGGACGGCCGGCTTGGCCACGAAGTCGTCGCCGGCGGGCGCAGGGGCGACGGTGAAGCTGTCGGTCGAAGCCACAGTGGACTGGTTCATTCAGCCTCGCTCATGGTTCTGCCCCACATACGCGAGGAGCAGATCGGAGGGGATGGGTCCTTCTCGCAGCACACGCGCAGGATGGATCGTGCAATCGATGATAGTTGAGGCCTCGCCGGCTGCGGGACCGCCGTCGAGCACCAGCGCCACATCGACGCCCAACCGCTCGCGCACCTCGGCGGCTGTCCGCGCCGGGAGCCGCCCATGGCGGTTGGCGCTGGTCGTGGCGAGCGGGCCGGTCACCCGGAGCAGCGCGAGCGCTGTCTCGTGACGGGGCACGCGGCTCGAGAGTGTCGCGCCCATTCGCGGGATGGCGAGACGCTCCTCTCCGACCGGCAGGACGATCGAGAGGCCGCCCGGCCAGAATGCTCGGGCCAGCAGGCGCGCGGCCTCGTTGAAGGCGACCAACGCTTCGAGATCGGCGACGGACGCGGCGAGCAGCGTGAGCTCGAGGTCTCCTGGCCGCTGCTTGATCGCGTAGATCCGATCCACCGCGCCGGCGCTTCGCGGGTCGCACGCCAGCCCGTAGACCGTGTCGGTGGGCAGCGCGACGACCTCGGCGGAGGCGATCGCCGCGGCCGCGGCGGCGACGTCGCTCACACCGCGGGGTCCCCCGCGATCTCGGCGACGACGACGCGATCGTCGTGCGCCAAGTCCTCGAGCTTCGCGGTTGCCGCCCCGGGAAAGGTCGTCGTCACCAGCAGCAGCACATCGTCGGCACGGCGTGGGTCAACCTCCAGCGCGAGCACTGCCGGTCGCCGCAGCTTGGCGGGCAGCGAGGAGAGCAGCGCTCTATAGGCGTCGAGACCGTCCACTCCCGCGTCGAGCGCCCCGCGCGGCTCGAAGCAGCGCACGTCGCGAGGCGCGTCGTCGAGCTCCGCAGTCGTCAGGTAGGGCGGATTGCTGACCACGACGTCGACGCCCGCCGTCAGCGCGCCCGCCCATTCGCCCTGTGCAAGCGCAACGCGACCCTCCACCCCGTGGCGGGTCGCGTTGCGCGCCGCGACGGCGAGCGCCGCAGGGCTCGTGTCGGTGGCGACCACGGTCGTGCGCGGCCTTTCGGCGGCAAGCGTGACAGCGATGCACCCGCTGCCGGTCCCCAGGTCCGCCATCACGCAGCCGGCGCCGGCCGGCACCCGGTCCAGGACCGCCTGCACGAGGGTCTCGGTCTCGGGGCGGGGGACCAGCACGTCCGGTCCCACCTCGAACGCTCGGGAGTAGAACTCGCGCACCCCGGTGATGTACGCGACCGGCTCGCCGGCGGCGCGCCGGCGCACGGGCTCGCGGATCGCCGCCAGTTGCGCTTCGGCGAGGGGGCGGTCGTACCCGAGGTACAGGTCGATGCGGCGCAGCCCGAGCGCGTGGGCGATGAGCAGCTCGGCGTCAAGCCGTGCGCTGGTCGCGCCGTGGCCCGCCAGAAACGTCGCCGTGAGACGCACGACGTCGAGGATCGTGCGCGCCTCCGCCGTCGACGCACTCAGCTGGGGCCGCTCCCGTTGCCGTCGGAGAGCAGCCGCCGGGCCTGGTCCTCCTGCGCGAGCGGGTCGACGAGGACGTCGAGGTCGCCGTCCAGCACCTTCTGCAGCTGATGCACGTCAAGGCCGATGCGGTGGTCGGTGATGCGCGATTGCGGGAAGTTGTAGGTGCGCACCTTGTCGCTGCGGTCGCCGCTCCTGACCATCGACCGGCGCGTCTCCTTGAGCTCCTCGTCGCGGCGTGACTGCTCGAGGTCGTAGAGGCGCGCGCGCAGCACGCGCATCGCCTTGGCTCGATTCTTGTGCTGCGACTTCTCGTCCTGGATGCTCACCACCAGTCCGGACGGGATGTGCGTGATGCGCACCGCCGAGTCGGTCGTGTTGACGCTCTGCCCACCCGGACCGGTGCTGCGGTACACGTCGATCTTGAGGTCGTCGTCCTTGATGTCGACCTCGACGTCGTCGGCTTCGGGGAGCACGACGACCGACGCGGCCGACGTGTGAATGCGCCCCTGCGACTCGGTCTGCGGCACGCGCTGCACGCGGTGCACGCCGGATTCGTACTTGAGGCGCGAATACGCTCCGTCGCCGTGCACCTCGAAGACGATCTCCTTGAAGCCGTGTCCCGCCGTCTCGTTCTGCTCCAGCACCTCGACACGCCAGCGCTTGCGCTCCGCGTAGCGCGTGTACATGCGGAACAGGTCGGCGGCGAACAGGGCCGCCTCGTCCCCCCCCGTGCCGGCACGGATCTCGACGACGACGTCGCGCGAGTCGTTGGGGTCTGTCGGCAGCAGCAGCGTCTGCAGCCGGGCGTACGCCTCGTCCACGGCGGACTGCTGCAGTGCAGCCTCGTCGTCCGCCATCGCGACGAGCTCGGGGTCGCGCTCGTTTCGCGCCAGTCCCTCCGCGTCCTCCAGCGCACGAGCGGCTTCTCGCCAGCGGCGCGCCGTCTCGACGATGTCACGCAGCCGGGCCTGCTCCTGACCCAGCTTCTGCAGGCGCTCGACGTCCTGATAGGCATCGGGCGCGCTCATCTCGCGTTCCAGCTCGTCGTAGCGCGCTTCGATCGATTGCAGACGCTCGGGGAGGCCGCTCATTCGTGAATGCTGCGAGCGCCCGGGCGATTCCCCGGCCGCGCAGGCATCTTTTCACACCGGATTGCATCCGCCCCGAGAGCCGCGAGGTTAGGACGGGCCGAGCGGCAACGCCTCGCCGACCAGCACCGGGGCGGTCTGATCTCCCTCTGACCGCGCAGCGTCGAGCGCTCGGATCGCCACCTCGATCTGGCTGTCGTCGGGTTCCCTGGTGCTCAGGAGCTGGGTTGCGAGCACGGGGGCGAGGAGCACGCGCCCCACCGTCGTGTAGCGGATCTTCGCCAGCGCCCTGATGACCTCGTAGGCGACCGCGGCGACGAGCGGCACCAGCAGGATCTGCAGGCCGATCCGTACCGCGACCGGCAGGAGCCCGAGGGGAACGAACACCACGATGCTGACGAACGCGATGACGAGCACGAAGCCGGTGCCGCACCGTGGGTGCAGCCGGCTGGCGCTGCGCACGTGCTCGACGTCGACGGGTGCCTGCGATTCGTAGCAGTTGATCGCCTTGTGCTCCGCACCGTGGTACTGGAACACGCGCTTGATGTTGCGCAGCCGGCCGATCAGCCCCAGGTACGCGATGAGGATAACGCCACGGATCAGCCCCTCGATCAACACCGATGTGATCGAGCGGGTCGCGCCGTGCTGCACGAGCTGCGCGAGCCCGAGCGGCGCACCGATCAGCAGCCCCAGCCCGAAGACGACCGACACCGCGATGACCGCGCTCATGGCCTTGGGGCCGAACTCCGCCTCTTCGCCGATCTGCACCTTGGCCGACCACTCGAGGGCGCGCAGTCCCAGGTGCAGCGTTTCGTACAGTCCGGCGACCCCGCGGAAGAGCGGCCGCCGCCAGACCGAGTTGGTGTAGACGCGCGAACGCAGCACGTCCTGGCAGATCGCGATCGAGCCGTCGGGACGCCGGGCCGCGACCGCGAAGTGCTGGCGGCCACGCATGAGGACGCCCTCGATCACCGCCTGGCCGCCGTAGAAGAAGGTCGTGGGAGGAGCGCTGACGGCGTTGAGCGCAGCCGTGGCCACGATGTCACGAACTCCGAGGCGTTTCATGCGGTCGATGCTATCCCGCTCGCACCGCCCCGTCTGTGACGAACGGGACTCCGACTAACGAGCGGCTCGCTGCGCCCGGCGCCTGAAACGCTCAACCTGACCGCCGGTGTCCACGATGCGCTGGGTGCCCGTGAAGAACGGATGGCACACGGAGCAGACCTCGGTCTTGAGCTCGGGAAGCGTGGAGCCGGTGCTGAAGGTGTTGCCGCAGAGGCATGTCACCACGGCGTCGGCGTGATACTCGGGATGGATTCCTGTCTTCATTCTGGGCAGCCTTGAGCGGCGGATGGAACGATTCGAGCATACCAGCATTGAATCGCCCGCCAAACCTGAACCAACGTTCAGACGGCGACGGCGACGGGGCGCGTGAAGTTGCCGTGGGCCAGACCCGGCAGGCGGTCCTGCAACGCGGTGAGCGCCGCCCGCATTCCCAGGCCACCTCGCAGCGCGATACCCCGTCGATCGAGCACCTCGATCAGCCAGTCGTGGTCGACGTTGAGCGAGCGCCACTGGACCTGCTGCACCCCCATCTCGCGGCACGCGTTCACGATTCGATCGAGCTCGTCCGCCTGGTCCGTGAGGCCGGGGAAGGTCAGCAGGTTCAGGCACACCTGACCGCCCGCCGCCGACATGACGCGCCCGCACTCGATGACGTCGTCGAGCGAGTAGTCGACGGGGCGGTAGTACGCCCTGAACACGGAGTCGGTGAACGAGATGGCGCTGACCCGCACGCTGTTGCAGCCGGCTTCGATGAGGCGTTCCAGGATGTGCGGCTTGCTGCCGTTGGTGTTCAGATGGATCGTCGCCGTGGGGTGGAGGGCCCGGATGCGGCGCGTTGCGTCGGTCAGCGCGCCGTCACGCGTGAGCGCCTCTCCCTCGCACCCCTGGCCGAACGACACGATCGCAGCCTCCGGGCTCGCCAGGTGGTAGTCGGCCAGGGCCACCAACTCGTCCGGGCTTGGCGCGAAGCGCATTCGATCCTGAGGCGCCGGCACCGCTCCGTCCGACTGCAGCGAGATGCAACCCAGGCAGTCGGCGTTGCACGCCGGCGACGCCGGCAGCGCCCCCTCGTACCGCCGCAGGAACGTGTTCTGCGCGGTGAAGCAGCGGTTCTCGAGGGCGCAGGCGGCGAGGTGCTCCACCAGTCGATTGCCCGGCAGCGCCCGGCGCGCGGCCGCGACGGCCGCGGCGACGTCCTGGCCACCGAAGCGACCCGGTTTCCACCAGTCGAAGGAGTCGGTGCCGAACGCCGCCACCTTGAACCCGCCGCCGTGCTCGGCGACCGCCGCGTAGCCGTACAGAGGAAGCCGTGCGCTGCCGGTTTCGGGGCGCGAGGCGGGGAGGAGCGTCCTCAGGTAGCCGACGGGCAGCACCGCCGCGACGGGCAGGAGCTCCGCGCCCGCGTCTCGCACCCGGCCGGCCGCCTCGAAGGCGAGCGCCCTTCGACCCGGGAGGTGCATCAGGGTCGCGCCATCGGGGATCGGGATGAGATCCTCGGGCGCGACGCCGACGAGCTCGGACCCGGACCGCGCGGCCGGCAGCAGCCCGCCGAGCACCTCGAGCGATCCGTCGGGCCGCGCCACGCATGGACGCATACCGCCCGATGATACGGGCGGCTGGGAGCGCGCCCGGCCGGCGTCAGGCCGCGTGGAGCTCGTCAGGGATGGCGGTGAGCGTCACCGGCTCGCCCCGGCGCAGCACCCGGATCACGAGAAAGCGGTCGATGGCGGCACCGATCATCAGCCTCTGGAGGTCGCCGGACCCCTCGATAGCGACCGAGTCGACCTCGATGACGACGTCACGCCGGCGGAGCCCCGCGGCGTCTGCGGGGCTGCCGGCCACGACGTCGACCACCTCGAGCCCGGTGCGACGTCCCAGGCGCTCCGCCCAGCGAGGGGGCAGCGGACGGGAGGCACCCGCGACGCCGAGGTAGGCGCGCCGCACGCGGCCCTCGTGCATGAGCGCGCTGACGATACCCGTCGTCGTCTGGTCGATCGGCACCGCGAGCCCCACGCCGACCCCGGCAACCGCGGTGTTGATGCCCACCAGGCGAGCAGCCGAGTCGGCGAGCGCGCCACCGGAGTTGCCCGGGTTCAGCGCGGCGTCGGTCTGGATGACGTTGTCGACGATGCGGGCCTGGCGGCCGTCGCCCACCGTCAGCGAGCGACCCAGCGCGCTCACCACACCGGCGGTCACGGAGCCCGCGAACCCGAGCGGGTTGCCGATGGCGACCACAAGCTGGCCGACACGGAGCCGTGCGGCGTCGCCGAGCGGAGCCGGGACGAGCCCGTCGCCTCCGGCGCGGAGAACGGCGAGGTCGGACAGCGGATCGCGCCCGGTGACCTCGAAGGCCATCTCGCGCCCGTCGTTGAGCGTGAGGCTGCCTCTGTCACCTCCGGCCACGACGTGCGCCGAGGTGAGCAGGTACCCGTCGCGGGCGACCGCCACCGCCGAGCCGCTCCCCATCCGAACCGCCCGATCGCCGCGGGGCTTTCCGGTGACGTGAACCGCCGCCACCGACTTCGAGAGCTGCTCGGCGACGCGCGTAACCGCCTGCGAGTAAGCGTCGAGAAGATCGTCGCCGCTGTTCGGGTCGGGGGGGCCGTCAGGCGGCATCCGGGCCCTCGGCCCGGGCCTTCTCGACGTTGACCAGCGCGTCGCGGAGGCTCTGGATCCAGTCGGACTGGTGCTTGCCCACGAGCCGGACCGACCAGGCCAGCGCCTCGCTGCGGCTGCGCGCCACTCCGGCGTCGATGAGCGTGTCCAGAACGGCGCGGTCCTCCAGGCGGAGCCGCGTCATGACGGGGACCCCAAGCGTCGTGAAGCGTTCCTCGACGCCGCCGCACCGGGCACCCCAGGAGACCTTGCGCCCGAAGAGGCGCTCGGCGTCGCGCGCCACGCGAATGCGCGCGTCGCGTGTCTCTCCGCGGAATCGCGAGATCCTCGCCGAGCGCGCCGCCGCCTTGGTGGCGTCGTCGGAGCCGGCGGGCAGCTCGGGCTCCTCGATGTCGCCGACGATCAGGATCTCGTCCCGGTCCGCCGTGATCGTGGGTGTGCCGGTGAACAGCTTCTCGGGAAGGCGGCCTGCGAACCAGCCCTGCAGTTCGGCGTCGGTCAGCGGAGTCGGAGCGGTTTCTTTCATGGATTACATAATTACACTGCAACGCCCGTACTGCAACTTAAGCTGCCCACGACCTCCGGCCGTCAGACAGCCGGAGCGGGTTCCGCTGCGATCTCGTCCGCCGCGATCGCGAACACCGACGATCCCGGCACCTTGTACCTCCGCCTCGCCACGGCGAAGAACGCGCCGCCGATCACGGTGTTCAGGCCCTTGTCCGCCAGGCGCTGGAGCAGCGCCACAGCGGTCGCCACGTCATACGTGAACCCGAGGGCGACCAGCAGGCCTGCCGTGCTTGCCTCCACCGCGCCCAGGCCCCCGGGGGCAAGGGTGAGCCAGCTGGCGCCCTGCGTGACGGCGTAGACGAAGCCGGCGCCCGTCCAGCTCAGCTTGCCGGGGGCGACAGCCTCGGCGACGAACCACAGCAAGCTCCCCGCCATGAGCGCCTGCGCGACGCTCACCGGAAGCCAGAGATACGTGTCGCGGTGGCGAAAGAGGATGCGCGTGTCCTCGTGCAGCTCGTCCACCACGGACCTGATGCGCCGCAACCCGGGGATCCGCCCGACGACCGCGCGAACGCCGAGGTAGAGGCGCTCGACGGTCAGCACGACGACGATCGCCACGATGAGCAGGATCGGGACGACCACCGCGACCGCGATGAAGTGCAGACCCACGGCCTTGGGCAGCGCGACGACGAAGAGCATGAAGACGAAGAGCAACTCCTGCACCGTCTCGGTCGCCACCGCGGCACCGAACCCGACGCCCGCGGCGCGCGAGAGCAGCAGCGCGCGGGTGAGCTCGCCGAGCGGGAGCAGCGCGGTCGCCTGTCCGCTCTCCGTGATGAAGATCGTGTCCGCCAGCGGGAACCGGATTCCCAGCGCGCGGTTGAGGCTCCACCAGCGAACGCCCTGCAACACGTAGTAGCCGACGGACAGCACGACGATGATCGGGACGAACACCAGGTTGAACCGCTCGAACGTCTTGCCCACGTGCGCAGGGTCCGCGGTGACGATGAGCGCGGCGATGGCGCCGAGCGCGAGCGAGATCAGCACGGCGGCGCGGATCCTCGCCCCCCTGAGCGCGCGGCGCAACCGCGACACACTGATCCTCGAGCCGGCCGCGGCCGGAGCGCGGTCCGCTCGCATACGGTGCAACATAGCCCAGCGAAGCGATCGACGCCCGTTAGCTGCGAGCGTCTTCCATGGGCAGTGCGGCAAAGCCGATCGCCCCCGGGCCGGTGTACGCCGCCGAGGCGGGCGCAAGGTTCATCAGCTCGCAGCGGCCCAGTGTTGTCGCCGACTCCAGCCTGCCGGCGAGCGTGCGGCCGTCGTCGGCGGCGTCGGCGTGGAACACGAGCACCCACTGGGGCTTTCCGTTCAACCGCTCGACGGCGACCTTCTCGAGCGCGCGCACCGCGCCCGACAGCGTTCGGCTCAGCGCGACTCGAGCCGTCTCGTCGCCGATCACCTGGAAGACCGGGCGGATGCTGAGCGAGTTGGAGATGCCCGCGAGCACGGCGTTCACCCGGCCGCTTCGCGCGACGTAGGTGAGGGACGCGAGGGCGCCGTACATGCGCACGTCCGCGCACGCGCGAAGGACTGCCGCGCGCACGGTCTCGATGTCCTTGTCCTCCGCGCAGAGAGCGGCGGCGAGTCGCGCGACCAGCGCGAAGCCCACCGCCGCCGTCGGGGTCTCCAGGACGTCGACGCGACGCACGCCCTCTTCGCCCGCGAGGGTTTCGGCGGCGAGCGTCGCGGTGGCGAACATGCTGCTCCAGCGGGCCGGGATCGTCAGACAGAGGATGCGGTCCGCGCGGCAGCGACGGAAGGCGTCGAGGTAGTCGCCGGGGGACGGTGTCGACGTCGCGGGCACCTCACCGGCGCGCAGCCGGCGGTAGAACTCCGGGTACCGGTCCGGGTCGCCGTCGTCGACGAACTCCACGCCGTCGAGCAGAATGCGCATCGGGACAACGGCGAGCGCCCGCTCGAGATCCTCGCGGAGGCCGGAGGCGGCGTCGACCACAACCGCGCAGCGATTGGGGCTCCTCACGGCACAACCATCATCGGGACACGGCAGTCTGACACGGTGGCGGCCCGTGAGTTCACGAGGCGTCGGCGACGTGTCAAGGTCGCGGGAATGAGCTACGCGTGGCAGGTGGTCGCGCTGTGCGCGCTCGGGTACCTGGTCGGCGGCATTCCGGTGGGCTGGCTGTTCGTGCACTGGAAGCGATTCGGCCTCGACGTGCGGCGCTACGGTTCGGGGAACATCGGCACCAGCAACGTCTACCGGCACGCCGGCATCGACGTCGCCATCTTCGTCGGCCCGCTGCAGTTCGCGCAGGGGTTCGTTCCCGTGCTCGTCGCCCGGCTGCTCGGCTACCCCAGCGCCATCGCCGCCCTGGTCGGCGTCGCGGCGGTGGTGGGCAACGGCTGGCCCGTGTACCTGCGGTTCAACGGCGGGCGCGGCGTCGCCGTCGCGACCGGCGCGGTGGCGGCGCTGAGCCTCGCCGGGCTGATCGCCGTGCTCGCCTGCTACGCCTGGGGTGCGATCCGCGGCCGGATCGCCATCGCGGTGCTCGCGGCATTCGTGGTGCTCCCCGTCGTGGCGGTCACCTTCGACCGGCCGGACGGACCCAGCGAAGCGATCGCGTTCGCGGTCATCCTCCTGCTGCTCCTGCTCCGGAGGCTGGAGGGGCTGCCACGCGACGCCCGCGCCTACGGTCATGTGTGGCGGCTGCTGCGAAACCGCCTCGTGTACGACCAGCGCCCCGGACGTCCGCTGATGGGACCGCGAACGGACCCGCTCGGCAAGACCTGAGGCCGCGACCTAGGCCAGGTACACGTTGCCGAACGGGTACCACTGCGCGGGAGAGCGCCGGATCGGCTCCTCGAGAACCGCGGCGACGCGCTGCATCACCACCGCATCGTCGTCCTCCTCTCCGGTGCTGACCGGCTCGTGGACGGTCATCACGTACCGCCCGCCGACGCGCACGCAATCCACCGGCATGATCGGGACGCCGGTGGTGCGGGCGAGCCACGCCGGCGCCGTCGAGAACTTGACGGGACCACCGCAGAAGTCCACCTCGACCGTGGCACCACGCTCGGGAAGGTCGCAGAGGATGGCGGCGAAGCGGCCCCGGCGCACGGCGTCGACGAGCCCTCGCGCGGCGTTGCCGGTGATCAGCACCTCCATGTTCTGGTGGCGCCGCGCCCACACGGCGATTTGCGTGACCAGGTCTGTGCCGATGGCTCGCATCACCGTGACCAGCGGTATGTCGCTGGCCAGCGCCAGCGCTGCGGCGACGTCCCAGCTGCCGAAGTGCGCGAGGGCGAAGATGCCGCCGCCGTGGCTGTCGCGCGACGCCCACACGTTGTCCAGGCCGTCGACGCGAAAGTGCCTCGGTTTCAGCGTCTTGGGAGACATGGCGTACTCCCACACGAAGTCGAAGGACGTGCGCATGAACTCGCGGTACGACGCGCGTGCGAGCCGCCGCGACCCCCTGTCATCGAGGCGCGGGTCGAGGCGCCGGTGATTCGCCGCGGTGCGCCTGCGGCCCTTCGGAGAGAAGGCGCAGACGCACATTCCCAGCGCATCAGCGAGCAGGTAGCGGGCCTTCCCCATGAGGCGGAGCGCCCGGCTGGCGGTCCACAGCCCCGCGCGCAGCGGCAGCGACGGCGCCTTCAGCGTCGCCGCCGCGTGTTTCGCCGGCGCGGCTGCCGGCTCGACAGCTTCCATCGAGTCCGTCAGCGAACCTTGCCCGCTTCCTCGGGCCGGAGCGCGACGTGATGCTTGGTCGAGATCTCGCGCACCGTCCCGCTCTCGGCGCGCATCACGATGCTGTGCGTCTCGGCCCACCAGTTGTGGTACAGCACGCCGTCGAGCAGCCCTCCGCCGCTGATGCCGGTCACCGCGACGCTGACCTGCTTGCCCGGAACGAGCTCTTCCATGCTCATCGCGACATCCGGATCGCAGCCGACCGCGCGTACCGCCGCGGCCTCATCCTCGTGGCGTACCCAGGGGCGGCACTGCAGCTCTCCGCCGAGACAGCGCAGCGCGCACGCGGCCACGATCGCCTCGCTCGTCCCTCCCGAGCCCATCATCACGTCGATCCCGCACTGTGGCCACGCCGCCATCATGGCAAGCCCCACGTCACCGTCGCTGGCCAGGGCCACCCGGGCGCCGAGCGCCCGAACCCGTTCGAGCAGCGCCTGATGGCGCGGGCGGTCGAGCAGCGCGACGGTGAGGTCCTGCACCTGGACGTTCATCGCGAAGGCGATGCGGCGCAGATTGTTCTCCGGCGTGTCGGCGATGTCGATCGCGCCACGCGCATCGGGCCCGACGGCGATCTTGTGCATGTACGCAACCGGGGGCGGCACGCGGATGCCGCCGGGTTCCGCGGCGACGGCGATGCTCAGCGCCTGGCTCAACCCACCGGCGACGAGGCTCACGCCGTCCACCGGGATCACCGCCAGGTCGACGTGGTCGCGGCCCAGCCCCACCCGCCTCCCGGCGACCAGGCGGTTGTTCGACCCCTCCAGCCCGATCACGATCCGCCCCTCGAACGGCATGCTCTCGAGCGCCTCCTCCATGACGCGCTGACCGGCGTCGCGCGTACCGGTCTTGTCCCCGCGACCGAGCCACCGCCCCACCGAGAGCGCCGCTGCCTCGGTGGCGCGGAGCAACTCCAATCCGCGATGACGGTCCCTGCTGATCCGGGCCGTCGACGCCGGCGATGTGCGCGCCACCGTGGTCATGGCTGCCGGTTCAGATCGGCGCCGGCGCGGGCTCTCGCACTCGAGTGGGGAGTGGCGCAGGCTCACCGGACGTCGCGGCCTGCATGAACGCCAGGAACAGCGGATGCGGCTTGCCCGGGCGGGAGCGGAACTCCGGGTGGAACTGCGTGCCCATGAAGAACGGGTGATCGCGCAGCTCGATGATCTCGACGAGCCGCCCGTTGGGGGACGTGCCCGAGAAGTCGACTCCCGCTTTGTTCAACGCGTCGCGGTACTTGTTGTTGAACTCGAAGCGGTGCCGGTGACGCTCATAGACGAGGGACTCCCCGTACGTCGCCGCCGCCCTGCTTCCCGGAGCCAGCTTGCAGGGGTAAACGCCGAGACGCATCGTGCCGCCCTTCTCCTCGATGTCGCGCTGCTCGGGCAGCAGGTCGATGATGGGATGCGACGTGAACGCGTTGAACTCCGTCGAGTTCGCGTCGGATGCGTCAAGAACTTCCCGGGCGATGTCCACGACGGCACACTGCATGCCTAAGCACAGACCGAGGTAGGGCACACGGTTGCGTCGCGCGTGTCGCGCCGCGAGGATCTTGCCCTCGATGCCGCGGTGGCCGAACCCGCCCGGGACGACGACACCGTCGACGCCGTTCAGCGCGCTGGCGTCGGCGTCGAGCGTCTCGGAATTGATCCACAGGATCTCGAGCTCCGCGCCGCACCCCAGGGCGGCGTGCCGGAGCGACTGGGCAACGCTGATGTAGGAGTCCGGCATCTCCACGTATTTGCCCACCACGGCGATGCGCACCGGGGTTTTGGGGCTCGCGATCCGGTCACACAGCTCGCGCCACGCGGCGAGGTCCGGCTGGCGCACCTCGAGCCCCAAGAGCTCGCTGATGTAGTCACCCAGCCCGGCCTCCTCGAGCATCAGCGGCACCTGGTAGATGGAGGTGGCGTCAGGGACGTTGATGACCGCGCGCTTCTCGACGTCGCCGAAGAGCGCGATCTTCTCCTTGAGCGACGTGCCGATCGGACGCTCGCTGCGAGCGACGATCGCGTCCGGCTGGATGCCGATCGAGCGCAGCGTGTTGACCGAGTGCTGCGTGGGCTTGCTCTTGAACTCCTCGCTGGCGCTCACGAACGGGACCAGGGTGAGGTGCACGTAGAAGACGTTGTTGCGCCCCACGTCGTTCTTCATCTGGCGGATCGCTTCGAGGAAGGGCAGCGACTCGATGTCACCCACCGTTCCGCCCACCTCGACGATCACCACGTCCGGCTCCGGCAGCTCGTTCTCGGCGACGCGCAGGATGCGCTGCTTGATCTCGTTGGTGATGTGCGGGATCACCTGCACGGTGCCGCCGAGGTAGTCGCCCCGTCGCTCCTTGGCGATGACCGACGCGTAGATCTTCCCCGTCGTGACGTTGCTGGCCTTGCTCAGAGCGACGTCGACGAAGCGCTCGTAGTGGCCGAGGTCGAGGTCGGTCTCCGCCCCGTCGTCGGTCACGAACACCTCGCCGTGCTGGTACGGGGACATGGTGCCGGGGTCGACGTTGAGGTATGGATCGAGCTTCTGCATCCCCACGTGGAGGCCACGCGCCTTGAGGATGGTGCCGATCGACGCGGCGGTGATGCCCTTCCCGAGAGAGGAGACCACTCCACCGGTCACGAACACGAACTTGGCCATGCAAGATCCTCCGGAGTGGTTTTTTCAATGTTAGCAGGCGACGTCGGCGACCTCGCACCGATGTTCGCCCCGCGGCGCCCGGGGCCGACGGTCAGACGCGCGCCTCGAGGATGACCACGCGTGGATCCTCGGACTCGGCCGGCGGGCCGCTGAGGTTCAGGCGCGCAACCCTGTCCCACGAGCCCTCGGTCAGGCCCATCTCCTTGGCGAACTTGTCCACCGTCTCGTACTTCGAGTCGTCCGAGTCCGGCAGCCGGTAGCGCGCGGGGACGACGATCGCCGGCTCCACTGCGTTCACGAGCCTGGTGGCCTCGACCGCGGTGAGCGCGTCGCCACCGCCCACGGGCACCACCAGGATGTCGACGTGGCCGAGGGCGTCGATCTCATCCTCGGCGAGCTGGCGGTCCAGCCGGCCGGCCGCCGCCACGCGAACGTCGTCGACCTCGATGCGCATCACCGTGGTCTCGCCTGCGGGGAGGCCGAGGATGCTCACCCCGCGAACCTCGAACTCCCCGGGGCCGCTCACCTCCTGTGACCGCCCTTCGACCTTGCGCAGTCCGTCGGTGTCGGTGGCACCCAGCGTTCGCACGATGATGTCGGGGTGGGACCGGCCCGCGCTCGCGGCGCCACGGCCCCGGGGCGGATCGACGAGGACGGTGGCGTCGCGGCCGCGAATCCGTATGCACGAGTGGCCGAGGTAGGTCAGCTCCATGGGGCTCCCATCGCGGCTGGATCGTAGCTCAGCTCGAGCCCACCGTCAGGGCGACGCTCAGGGTCTTGCCTGCGCGCCACACGCCCAGCGTCACCTGCTGCTCGACGTCGAGGCCGAGCGCCACCGCGTCGAATGGGTGGGTCTCGTCGATGGGTGTCGTGTCGACGGACGTGACGATGTCGCGCGGCAACAGGCCCCCTTGGGCCGCCGGTCCGCCGGCGGCAACGCTCACGACGAGCGCGCCGGGCGGGACGCCCGCCGCCGCCGCGGTCGCCGGATCCAGCAGCGAGGAGTCGACGCCGAAGGTCGGCTGGCTCTGAGCGCTGCCGGTGGCCCGGGCCACCAGGCCGGCGGCTGCCTGGGCGGACATCGCCACGATCCCCGGCGAGGCTGCCCCGGCGTTGACCACCACGCCGACGACGTCGCCCGCCCCGCTCAGCAGTGGCGCACCGTCGTCTCGCGGGTCGGGCGTCCCGTCCACCTCGATGACCGATTCGAGCTGCGGCTCGCCGTCCGAGAGCGTGAGGGTCCCGCCCGTCGAGCTCACCGTGCCCGTGCTCACTGTGAGCGACGAGAACGGTGGGTGCGCCACGGCGAGCACGAGGTCGCCGGCGCGGGGAGCCGTGTTGGAGATGCTCAGCGGGGTCAGACCCTGCGCGCCCACCGCTCGCAACAGGGCGATGCCGTGCGCGGCGTCCGCTCTGACCACGAGCCCGGGATACGCGCGCCCGTCCGCCGTGGTGATCCGCAGGTTGGTCGCGCCCTCCAGCGCATGGACCGAGGTGACGACCAGCCCGTCGGGCGAGACGAGGAAGCCGCTGGCGAACCCGGCCGCACCCGGCGCGAGGACGGAGACGGACTGCGGTTGGGTGACCACCTGCACAACTCCGGCGGCTTTCTGCTGAGCGATCCCCGTGACCGTGATCGGGGCTGCGCCGGATGAGGGTCCGGTCGTGGTCACCAGCTGCGTCACGACCCGCTCGCTGGGCCCGAAGCGGCTGTAGATCGCATAGGCGCCGAGGGCTCCGCCGGCCAGCCCGACGCTTGCGCTCAGCGCGACCGCGGCGAGGAGAGTCCGCCGATCCGAGGCGAGCCGGTTCACGCGCCTGCAGCGGAGGTGCGCTGGTTGAGGTAGCGCACGATCCCCGCTGCGTTGCTGTGGATTCCGTTGAGGACCTCGAAGCGCTCCTGTGCCCGCTCGGGCAGCGCTTCCGGCGGCGTGGCGAAGACCTCGGCGAGCGCCGCCGCGACGTCGTCCACCCCCGCCTCCTCCGCGTCCGCCATAGCGCCCTCGGCCACGTCGACCCACCGATGCAGCAGGTCCTCGCCCTCCGCGAGCGTGGCCAGGCCGTCCGTGACCGGACCGTAGTGCGTCAGCACGACCCTCAGGGGGCGAAGGCTCGCGAAGCGCCGGAGGCTGGCGACAGCCTGCTCGAGGTCGAAGTCGGGCGGCGGGGTGGCGGGACGAAGCACGCCGACGTCCGGCAGCCGAACGCCGACCGCGTCGCCGACCAGGAGGGTGCCTGTGGATTCGTCGAGAACCGCGTGATGGTGCTTGGCGTGACCGGGGGAATCCACCATCACCAGCGAGCGGCCGTCACCCAGGTCGACCCGATGTCGGTCCGCTGCCGCGATGACGCGCTCCTCGGGCACGGGCGTCATGCGCCCGTACAACCCGTCGAGCAACGGTCCGTAAACGCGCGCGGCGCTGTCCACAAGGCGCGTGGGGTCCACCAGATGGCGGGCGCCCCGCTCGTGCACGACGACGCTCGCGCCCGGGAAGGCCGCCGCCAGTTCGCCGACACCACCGGCGTGATCGAGGTGGATGTGCGTGACGATGATCCAGCGAAGGTCGTCGGGACCCAGGCCGAGCGCGGTCAGACCCGCGTGCACGGCGCCGACGCTCGTCTGCGACCCGGTTTCGACGAGCGCGGGCGCCGGGCCCTGCACGAGAAACCCGGCGGTCATCTGGTCCATCCCACCCAGCAGCGTGTCGATCTGAAGGATCCCGGGGGCGATCTCGATCGGCGCGCTCACGGCTCCGCTCCGGGTGCTAGGGAGACGGCGAGGGCGTGGCGGTTGCTCCCGGCTGTCCGAGCAGCGTCTGGATCTGCGTGATGTCGTTCTGCACCGCCGCCTCGTCCTTGCCGTACGTCGTGTAGTCGCTGTTGCGCAACGCCGTCTGCGCGGCCTGGTTGTCGGCGATCAGCTTGTTGAGGAGGGTCTGCAGCTGCTGCGAGAGTGACGACGGCGAGGGCGACGGCGTCGGAGTAGCCCCGGGAGTGCCTGAGGGCGACGGGGATGGTGAGGGTGCCGGCGTTCCCTGAGCTGGGCCGGCGAGCCCGGGGATCGGTTGCGTCGTGTTCAGGAGCGTCTGCAGGGCAGTGGGGAAGGACGTTCCCTCGGCGACGGCGTTCTGCGTGCCCACGATCACGTACGTGAGCTGCGGAAAGCTGGTGCCGCTCGTGCTCGACGCGAGGACGTAGAAGGGACGCACGTAGAGGAAGGAGTCGTTGTTGAAGGGCAGCACGATCACGTTGCCCAGGATGACCTGCGAACCCTGCTGCGAGAGCAGCGTCTTCTGCTGGCTGATCGTGGGGTTGGTGTTGATGTTGTTGTCGAACTGCAGTGGTCCGAGAACGTTGTCCCCGTTGTTGAGGCGCACCGACACCAAGCGTGGGTGATTCGTGGTGGTGTAGTCGCACTCCGCGGCGAGCCAGGCGGTCATGTTGTTGGCCGCGTTCCCACTGCCGCTGGCGCCGGGCGAGAACGTCTGGAAGAGGATGAACGACGGCGAGGACTCGCCGGGGAGCGTGGCCTCGATGTAGTACGCCTGCGTGGTCTGCTGCTGCCCGTTGATCATCTCCTGGCTCAGCTGGTAGCGGTCGCTGCCGTTGAAGAAGACCGCCGGGTCGTGCACGTGCACGGTGGCGTACACCTGACTCTGCGCGGTGAACAGGTCCTCGGGGTAGCGGAGGTGCTGCCGCAGGTACGGCGGCATGCGATCGAACGGAGTGAGCAGACCCGGGTAGATTGCGTTCCACGCGGCGGTGAGCGGCTCGTGCAGGTCGACGGCGTAGAGGGTGGTTGCGCACGTCTTGGCGTCGACGACCGCCTTCACCGCGTTGCGCATGTACGACGTGCCGTCGTTGAGCTGGTAGGCCTCCGGGAACAGCGAGGTCTTGATGTACGCGTCGGCGACGTACATGAGGTGATCGCTCTGTGGGTCGACGACGACGTACGGGTCGCCGTCGACGGTGAGAAACGGGGCCAGAGTGGCGATGCGGTTGTTCACGTCGCGATGCAGGAGCGCGCGGCTGCTGGGGGTGAGCTGGTTGTTGAGGAAGAGGTCGAATCCGCCGAAGGCGCTGAGCGAGACGGCGAGCTTGTCGATGGGGTTGGAGATGGGGATGCCCTGCTCGCCTGGCCCTGCGCTGGTCGTGTGGTCGCCCGCGCCCGACGGGTAGTCGAACTCCGGCTGCTGCGTACCGCTGACGACCGGCTGCGTCGTCTGCAGACCGCAGTAGATGGCGGGATCAGCGTTGGTGTGGCCGTCGAACGAGAGGTCCGGCGGCGCGCCGTCGGTCACCTGGCGCATGGGCTGGCGGCCGACGAGCACCTGCGGCTTGCCCTCCGACGCCACCTGGTTGACGGACACGGCGGTGACGCCGTACCCGTGCGTGTAGTTGAGCGCGGAGTTCACGAAGGTGGCATTCGGGATGTCGCCCTCCGCGATCTCCCGGGGCCCGAGCATCACCTCCGTCTGGCCGCCTGAGCCGTCCGAGTAGCGATCGACGGTGATCGTCGGGTAGGTCTGATAGCTGCGGCTGCGGTCGATCTGCGCGAACGTGTCGGGGAGCTGGCGGAAGTCCTGGATGCGGACGTTCCGCAGCGTGCCCAGGTCGGCGAGGAGGTCTTGCAGCGCCGGGGGATGCGGGGTCCCGAAGCTGCGGGCCTCGACGTCGGGGTGCGACCCGGAGTCCAGCAACGCCCACGCGTACCGGCTGGTTACCAGGAAGTCGCTGATCGTGGGTCGCTGGGCCTGCTGGGCGTTCGGATTGACGCTCGTCGCCTGGTAGATGCCGGCCGGTATGGCCTGGGCGAGCCCCGCGGCCACCAGCCAACCGAAGAGCAGCGAGGCGAAGGCGATGGCGGTGCCGCGTCCCGCGACGGCCCAGCGCCGGATGAGCAGCACCAGCGTGACCGCCGCGAAGATGAGCGCAACGACCTGCAGGCCGCCCAGCACAGGGCGGATGACGTTTCGCTGCGTCGCGTCCAGACCCACGAGGCCGTTGTCGTGCGCGGACGTGGCGAGGTGGTACACGCCGAAGTGCGCGCCGAGCGCGGCGAGCAGGAAGATCGCCACCAAGCACGCGCCGGCGTGGCGCAGCGCCACGCGCAACGCGTCGCGGGGCGTCGAGCCCGCCGGCGGCTCGAGCGGCAGGGGCACCTCCCCGGGCGCGTTCTCGATGAGCAGCGCCGCGGCGGCCGCCGCCAGCGCGATGACTAGTCCGACGATCGCCCCCGCCCAGAGCAGCGCGGAGAAGTCGTCGATGACCGGCAGCGTGAAGATGAAGAAGGAGTAATCGGAGTGGAACACCGGATCGGTCGCACCGAACGACTGGCCGTGCAGCCAGAGCAGGATGGTCTGCCACTGCGCGGCCATGTAGATGGCGCCGGCGATCGCGGCGATGAGGGTCACGATGCCCCCGGCGATCAGCACGACCCGCGTTCCATGACGGTCGAGGTGCCGCGCCGACATCGCCACGAACGGCACGCTCACTCCCACGAGAGCGGCCGTGAGCACGAACCCGATCAGGAACAGGAGGAGCTGCGCCACGAACGGCGTCCAGAAGACGTTGGTGTGGTTGAGGCTCTTGAAGAAGAGGTAGTCGGTTCGCAGTCCGAGCAGCCATCGCCCGACGATGAGCAGCACGATGACCAGCACCACGACGCCGAGAGCGATCCAGCGTCGGCGGCGTCCTCCGCCGCCGGTGCGGACCACCCGGGGCCGCCTGCGTCGGAAGACCTGCTCGGGATCGAAGCCGAAAGCGCTCACTGGCGGAGTGTACGGGACGCCGGAAGGCGCCCTACCGCCGGTTCAGGAGCAGTCGAACGTCGAACGGATCCCGGCGCCGGCGCATCCGGCGCGATACCTCGGGCCGGATCTGCACCATGTACGGCTCCTGCTGGCGAAGCACCTCTTCGATCGCGTCGGCGATCAGCATGCCTGTGTGGATCGTGGGGACGCGCTCGCTGAGGGCGTCAGCCATCCGCTCGGTCACGACGGTCAGGTCCAGTTCGTGGGCCTGTTCGAGCACGTCGAGACAGTCGTCCAAACGCCGCAAGCGTTGACGACGCTCCTGTCCTTCCGGATTGATCATTGCGCTCACGTCAGGCGTGAAGCCTAGACCAGCCCGACGCTCTTGGGGGACCGCAGCGACGATGGGCGACCGAGCTCAGACGGGGACGAGCGCGTCCTCGTGAGGAACCGGCGCTGCCGCGGACACCGCTGCGGCCTCGGCGGCTTCGTCCCACAGTGCAACGTCGTCGGCCGCCGCCGTCAGACGGTCCACCGGGCCACCCGGCGACAGCACCGCTTCACCCGAAAGCACCTCGGCGATCGTCAGAAGGGACATGGGCACTCCTCTCTCACCGGTGGCATGTCTCAGTCGATCGACCTCTCATGGTGGGGCAACGTCACCACCGGCCGCAACCCCGAAAGCCTGCAGTGGTCGTTCCTCCATCGAACGACAACCTTTTCGTTACAACGACACCGGTTGGGGCTTTCGACGCGGCCTGCGCGCCGCCGCGGCGGGCTTCGCTCCGTTGCCGCCGGTGCGGCCGAGGCCGCGCGGCAGCACGCGAGCCAAATACTCGCCGGTCGCGCTCTCGTCCGACGCCGCGATCTGCTCGGGTGTGCCAGACGCCACCACCTCTCCGCCCGCGTCGCCGCCTCCGGGCCCGAGATCGATGACGTGGTCGGCGGTCTTGAGCACGTCGAGGTTGTGCTCGATGACGATCACCGTGTTGCCCGCGTCGACCAGGCGATGCAGCACGGTGAGCAGCTTCTCGACGTCGGCGAAGTGCAGACCCGTTGTGGGCTCGTCGAGGATGTACAGCGTGCTGCCCGTGTCGCGACGCGAGAGTTCTGTGCTGAGCTTGACGCGCTGCGCCTCACCACCACTCAGCTGCGTCGCCGGTTGACCGAGGCGAATGTAGCCCAGCCCGACGTCCTGCAGAGTCCGCAGCCGGCGCAGGATCCGCGGCTGATTCTCGAACAGCTTGGCCGCCTCGTCGACGGTCATGTCGAGCACATCGGCGATGCTCTTGCCGCGAAACCTCACGTCGAGCGCCTCGCGGTTGTACCTGCGTCCCTTGCACACGTCGCAGGGCACGTAGATGTCGGGGAGGAAGTGCATCTCGATCTTGATCATTCCATCCCCCGCGCACGCCTCACAGCGCCCGCCGACGACGTTGAACGAGAACCTGCCGGGCTTGTAGCCGCGCACGCGTGCCTCGGGCAGCTTCGCGAACAGGTCGCGGATGTCCGTGAACACGCCGACGTACGTGGCGGGGTTGCTACGCGGGGTGCGGCCGATCGGCGACTGATCGACGTCGATCACCTTGTCGATGTGCTGCATGCCCTCGACCTTGTCGTGCCGGCCCGGTCGTTGCTTGGCCCGATACAGGTGCTGGGCCAGCCGGCGGTAGAGGATGTCGTTGATCAGCGTGCTCTTCCCGCTCCCGCTCACACCCGCGACGCAGATGAACGTGCCCAGCGGGAACGCGACGTCGATGCCCTTGAGGTTGTTCTCGCGCGCCCCTCGCACCACGAGCTGTTTCGTGCCCGCGGGTCTCCGGATGAGCGGCACCGGAATGCTCCGCTTGCCCAGCAGGTACTGCGCGGTGATGCTCTCCGGTACGGCCAGCACCTCGTCGAGCGTTCCGGCCGCCACCACGTGACCGCCGTGCTCCCCGGCGCCGGGACCGACATCGACCACGTAATCGGCGGCCCGGATCGTCTCCTCGTCGTGTTCGACGACGATCAGCGTGTTGCCGATGTCCCGCAGCGCGGTCAGCGTGCGGATCAACTTGTGATTGTCGCGTTGGTGCAGCCCGATCGACGGCTCGTCGAGGATGTACAGAACACCCATCAGCTTGCTTCCGATCTGCGTGGCCAGCCGGATGCGCTGCGCTTCGCCGCCGCTCAGGCTCGCCGCACCGCGATCGATCGTCAGGTAGTCGAGGCCGACATCATGGAGAAAGCCGAGGCGCTCCCTGATCTCCTTGATCACCTGGCGGGCGATCACCTGCTCGCGCTCGCTCAGCCTCAGCTCATCGAGGCGCTGCAGCGCGCCGACGATGCTGTGGCGAGTGAACTCCGCGATGTTCATTCCGTCGATCGTCACCGCCAGGTATTCCGGCTTGAGCCGCGCGCCACCACACGCCGGGCACGGCTTCTGCATCATCAGCCGCTCGATGTCCTGCTTGACCCACTCGGAGTCAGTCTCGCGGTACCGCCGCTCGAGGTTCGGGATGACGCCCTCGAAACCCGACTCGAAACTCCGCGTGTGGCCGCTGTGCGTGACGTAGCGCATCCGGACCGTCTCGTCCTTGGGCAGCCCGTAGAGGATGAGCCTCTGCTCGCGAGCGCTCAGTTCTCCCCACGGCGTGTTGAGCGGAATGCGAAATCGCTTGCACACCGCCTCGAGGACCTCCATGAGCCAGTGTTGCGAAGGTCCTCTCGTCCAACCTGACAGTGCTCCCTCGTCGATCGCGAGCGTCGGATCCGGCACCACGGCATCGGGGTCCACCTCGAGCCGCATGCCGAGGCCCGTGCACACCGGGCACGCGCCGTGCGGGTTGTTGAACGAGAAGTTCCGCGGCGCCGGCTCCTCCATCGAGATGCCGCAGTACACGCAGGCGAAGTCTTCCGAGAAGAGCATCTCGCTGAGGCCGCTCTCAGGATCTGCCGGCAGCAGCAGTATCAGTCCGTCGCTGAGCTTCGACGCCTGCTCCAGCGAGTCGTGCAACCTCGAACGAATCTCGGCGTTGATGACGATCCGGTCCACGACGATCTCGATGTCGTGCTTGTACTTCTTGTCGAGCGACACCGGTTCGCCGAGGTCGTGGATCTCGCCGTCGATCCGCGCGCGCACGAACCCCTTGCGCCGAGCCTCGTCGAGCACCTCGCGGTGCTCGCCCTTGCGTCCCTGCACCATCGGCGCGGTGACCAGCAGGCGCGTTCCCTCGGGCAGAAGCATCACCTGATCCGCGATCTGCTCCACCGACTGTTGACTGATCTCGCGTCCGCAGTTGGGACAGTGCGGATGGCCGATGCGCGCGAACAGCAGGCGCAGATAGTCGTAGATCTCCGTGACCGTGCCGACTGTGGAGCGTGGGTTCTTGCTCGTGCCCTTCTGATCGATCGAGATGGCCGGACTGAGGCCGTCGATGTGGTCCACATCCGGTTTCTCCATCTGGCCGAGAAACTGGCGCGCGTACGCGCTCAACGACTCGACGTACCGCCGCTGACCCTCGGCGTAGATGGTGTCGAACGCGAGCGACGACTTCCCGCTCCCGGAGAGACCCGTGATCACCGTGAGCCTGTCCCGCGGCAGAGAAAGGTCGAAGTTCTTCAGGTTGTGCTCGCGGGCACCACGGATGACGATCTGCTCGTTGGGCATTGACCCTCTAGCGTACCCAGAGACCGCGCAGAGACGACAACTACCTACCCGCGTGGGTCATGGTGCCCTCACGCCGTGCCCGATCGGGCGCAGTCGGAGCGGCACCGTCTGCTCGTGGGCCATCCGATGGTGTGGCCAGCAGAGGAGAACGAGGTTGCTCAACTCGGTCCGGCCGCCGTCGACCCAGTGCTGCTGATGGTGACCGTCGGTCCACGCGGCGGCGCGGTCGCACCCCTCCGCGCGACACCCACGGTCTCTCACGGCGAGTGCTCGACGTACCGCCGGCGGAATCGTCCTCGTGGTTCGGCCAACGGACAGCGGCTGTTCCCTCACGTCCACCTCGAGGGCCGTCAGGGCGGCATCGCAAGCGAGGCGCCGTGCCGATTCCGCCGGTATGCACCCTGGCCCAGCTCAGATATGCGCCCTGCTCTCCAGCCTTGCCGTCAGCCGCTGCCTCATAGCCATCGCCATAAGACAGGATTGTATCACGGCAGCCGTACAGATGTTCGCTCCCGGCACCCGCTCATACCCATCCGGCCGCGCCGCAGGCTGCGATGAAAGAGAGGCGTGACTTAGCGCATCACGACGCCGCCGCCAACGCAGCGGCGCGCTTCTCCATCTCCTCTGGAGCCACGTCCTCGACGTGCGTCGCGACGTGCCATTTGTGGCCGAAGGGATCGACGAACTGGCCCGCTCGGTCGCCGTAGAACTGGAGCTCCACCTGGCGATCCACGGATGCTCCGGCTCTGACCGCGCGGTCGAACACCGAGTCGACGTCCTCGACGTACACCATGAGCGTCACCGGCGTGCCGCCGATCGTCTTCGGCGACTTGCCGCCCATCTCGGGGACGGCATCCGCGAGCATGACCATCGAGTCCCCGATCTCGAGCTCTGCGTGGCCCACCGTGCCGTCGGGACCGGGCATCCGCATGCGTTCCTTGGCTCCGAACACGTCGGTGTAGAACGCGATCGCGGCGTTGCCGTCATCCACCGAGAGGTACGGGATGACACGTGGATAGTCGTCGGGAATCGGCCTGACACCGGCCATGTTCATCCTCCGAATCGGGACCAGCGAATCACGACGAATTGTAGGCGCGGCGCTCGAAGGATCCGAAAGACGAGGCGGCCCGAGCCGCGGCGGTCGGGGGGTGACGCGTCG
>Ga0307477_10000357_pt1 | contig 54042 bp, 48 predicted proteins | sample atmos_gasesECM2C_FD_203316 | JGI IMG/M metagenome (GOLD analysis project Ga0307477, IMG submission 203316) | Hardwood forest soil microbial communities from Morgan-Monroe State Forest, Indiana, United States - atmos_gasesECM2C_515 | ecosystem: Environmental > Terrestrial > Soil > Temperate... | reverse complement strand
TCGCCCGTCCAGAGCGCACATCAGGACGGGCGAGGACGCCCGTCGCTCCACGCACTCAGTCCGCGGCCACGGCCACGGTCATGTTCTCGATCATGCACGTGGCAAACTCGCTGGTTTTTACTTTGGTGGCGCCTTCCATCAGGCGCTCGAAGTCGTAGGTTACTTTTTTCTGCTCGATGGTGCGCTCCAGGCTTTGCTCGATCAGATCGGCAGCTTCGCCCCATCCAAGATGGCGGAACATCATGACGCCAGAGAGGATCACAGAGCCGGGATTGATGACGTCTTTGTCGGCGTACTTGGGGGCGGTGCCGTGCGTCGCTTCGAAGATGGCGTAGCCGTCGCCGATGTTCGCTCCGGGAGCGATGCCGAGGCCGCCGACCTGCGCAGCGCAGGCATCGGAGATGTAGTCGCCGTTCAGGTTAGGCGTGGCCAGAACGCTGTATTCGTCGGCCCGAGTCACGACCTGCTGGAAGATGGAGTCGGCGATGCGATCGTTAACCATCAGCTTTTTCTTCCACGCGCCTTTGCCATGCGTGGCATAGATGGAATCAACGCAGTCTTTTACTTCTTTGTAGAGATCGCGGCGGAAATCGTCGGTGGCGAACTCGAGGCCGGGTTCGATGAGATTCGCGTTCTGCTCGACGGTGAGACCGGGATTCTTGTCCTTGTTGTCAATGATCCAGCTCTCGCGCTCGGTGATGACATGGACGCGGAATTCTTCGGTGGCGAGTTCGTATCCCCACTTCCTGAACGCCCCTTCGGTGAACTTCTGGATGTTGCCTTTGTGGACGAGTGTCACCGTCTTGCACTTGTTGTCGAGAGCATGCTGGATGGCCATGCGCACCAGACGTTTGGTGCCGGTCACGGACATCGGTTTGATGCCGATGCCGGAATCGAGGCGGATTTGCTTCTTGCCGCCTTTCAACATGTCCTTGTTGAGGAATTCGATCAGGCGTTTGGCGTCGGCCGTCCCCTCTTCCCATTCGATGCCAGCGTAAACGTCTTCCGTGTTTTCGCGGAAGATGACAATGTTCATGCGCTCGGGATGCTTCACGGGCGACGGCACTCCGGCGTAGTACTTTACGGGACGCACGCAGGAGTAGAGATCGAGGATCTGGCGCAGGGCGACGTTGAGCGAGCGGATGCCGCCTCCGACGGGCGTCGTCAGCGGACCCTTGACGGCAACGCGAAATTCGCGGATGGCGCTGATCGTGTCGTCGGGAAGCCAGTTCTGAAAGCGAGCCTTGGCTTTCTCTCCAGCAAAAACTTCGTACCAGGCTACGGAGCGCTTACTCTGATACGCCTTTTCGACAGCGGCATCGAAGACGCGGACGGACGCTTTCCAAATATCGCGGCCGGTGCCGTCGCCTTCAATGAACGGGACGATCGGATGATCGGGGACGCGGTACCTGCCGTTGCTGTATTCGATTTTCTGCCCGTTGGATGGGACGGGGACTCCATTGAACGACACCATGATACTTGCCTCCAGAAGCGGGGAAGGAACTTTTCATTATAAAGAATATCGAGAGATCTGAAAGGGAGGCGCCGCCTTCGGTCCGTCATCATTGTTGAGCGGTTGTTGGGCGCTACCCAATCATCGCTTCTTTTCCTTCTCTGCGATCCGCGCCTTCACAAGTTTTTTCACAAGAGCGGCCGGCAGCGGCTTGTCTACGGGAAAGCGGATGGTGCCTTTGGATGTTTGGCAGTCCTTGAGTTCGTTTTTAAACGCTGCTATCACGGCGAGACTTCCGGGGAAGAAACTGCAGTGCTTCGAAAACGCGGCGAACCACACCAGCGCTCCTTTGTACTTGAACGTGGGAATGCCGTAGCTGATGCCCTCTGTGGCCTCCGGTGGCACGGCGGAGCGAATGGTTGCGCGAATCGTGTTCAAGGTGCTGCTGGCGGGTTCCGAGACGGCTGCCAAATATTTGTCCACGTCTTTTGAGCCATCGTCGCCTTTCGCGGACGGGCCTCGTTTAGTGGAAGCCGCTTTCTTTAACCGCATAAACAGTAGTCCTCCTGTTCAACGTTCTGGAATCCCATTCATCCTGCGACTGCGCCTGGGACGGGCGAGGGCGCCCGTCTCTCCATTGAATTGCACTAGCGTTCGATTTTTACCGACTTCACGACGACGTCTTTGTTGGGACGATCTTGACGGTTGCGCGCGACTTTCGAGATCTTTTCCACGACATCGTAGCCTTCGACTACCTCGCCGAAAATTGTGTGTTTGCCGGTCAACCAGTCGGTTTTGCCGACGGTGATGAAGAACTGCGATCCGTTGGTGTTGGGGCCGGCATTGGCCATCGCGAGTTTCCCCGCCTTGTCGAACTTGTGCGGAGAACCTTTGGTCTCGTCTTCGAACTGGTAGCCGGGGCCGCCCATGCCGGTGCCTTGCGGGTCTCCGCCCTGAATCATGAAGTCGGGAATCACGCGATGAAAAATCGTTCCGTGATAAAGAGGGTCGTTGGATTTCTTTCCGGTGGAGGGGTGCTTCCATTCGCGCTTGCCCTCGGCGAGGTCGACAAAATTCGCGACGGTCTTTGGCGCATCGTTTTCGAACAGACGGCAAACGATATTGCCTTCGCTGGTTTCAAACACGGCATAGGTTCCGGGTGTGCGGGTCATAGTCTCCTTCGAATTTGTAAATTGATCTTTCTTACTCTTGCTGGTAGAGACGAGGCAGGCCTCGTCCTCGGACGCGGCAAGCCGCGCCTGCCATATGTGCTACGACGGTTTCCTCACGGCCGGCGATGGTTTGGGAACTGCGGGCTTGCTGGATGTACCAGCGCGATGGATTTCGATGTGCGTGATCTTGATGGGACGGAGCGGGCGTTCGCCGTCCGTTGCCATACGAGCAATTTTCTTGACCAGTTCGACGGCGGCATCATCGCATTGGCCGAAGATGGTGTACTTGCCATTGAGGCTGGGATAGGGAACTTCAGTGATGAAAAACTGCGAGCCGTTGGTGTCGGGTCCGGCGTTGGCGTAGGCGAGACGCCCGGGCCGATCGAAAGTGACGGTGGGCGAAGTCTCATTCTTGAATTTGTAGCCCGGATCGCCTGTGCCATCGGCTTTGGGATCTCCGCCCTGAATCATGAAACCGGGAATCACGCGGTGAAAGATGGTGCCGTCATAAAGTGGAACGCCGTGCTTCTTGGCGTGGGAGACGGGGCTGGTCCAGTCTTTTGTGCCGGTGGCGAGGCCGATGAAATTCTCGACACCGATCGGGGCTACCTTCGGAAACAGCGAGCAATGCAAGTCGCTGGCCGTGGTGTGGATGACGGCGGTGGGCTCCGCGGCAGCAGCGGGGGCGGAAGTCGCAGGCTTGCGGACGGGCGGCTTTGGCTTTGCCGCTGGCTGCGGAACTGAGGCTGCCTGGGCGGCGCCGAGCAGGGACGTGGAGATGATCAGGACAAGCGTCTGCAGTAGAGTGCGCATGGATGCTCCTGGAAGTATTTTGGCAAGTTTCAATTGTACGACAATCAATCCTGTTGCTGGTGGAGAGCCGGGCGTCCCCGCTCGGCCGAGATGCTGCTGCTGGCGCACGTGGGGACGGGCGAGACGCCCGTCGCTCCACTTTCTATTTCTTATTTCATGGCTTGCATTTCGCGGCTCACTCGCTCGGCCTCGCGGAAGACGCGTAGCAGGTTGCCGCCTAGAATCTTGCGGATATCGTCGGCGCTGTAACCGCGGTCGAGCAGGGCCTGCGTAATTTTTGGCAGGTCGGCGGCGGAGTCGAGCCCTTCGGGAGTCGCGCCGCTGACGCCGTCAAAATCTGAGCCCAGCCCGACATGATCAACGCCGGCGACTTTGGCAATGTGGTCGATGTGATCGATCAGCGAGCTCAACGGAGGCCGCGGGATTTTGGCGGCCCACTCGCGCTCGATGCGGTCGGCGTCGAGATAGGTGACGGTCTGTCCCTCCGCCTTGAGTTTGTCGGTGTAGGCCTTGACGGCGGCATCGCGATCTTTGGCTTGCGCCTCGGCAGCCTTACGGTAGTTTTCGTCGATGAAGGCGTTATAGAAATTTACGTGGACGACGCCGCCATTCTTGGCGACGGCGCGGAGCATGTCGTCGGTCAAGTTGCGCGGATGATTGGTGAGGGCGCGAGCGGAAGAGTGCGAGGCGATCACGGGCGCTTTAGTGACGGCGATCGCGTCGTAGAACGTCTTGTCGGCAACGTGCGAAATATCAATCAACATGCCGAGGCGGTTCATCTCGAGAACAATCTCCTTGCCGCCGTCGGTGAGGCCGTTGTGGTGGTCGACTTTCGGATTATTGATGTCGCCGGAAGAGTCGGCCCATTCGTTGGTATTCGACCAGCTCAGGGTCATGTAGCGGACGCCGAGGCGGTAGAAATCACGGAGCAGGCGGACGTCGTTTTCGATGGAGTGTCCGCCTTCAATCCCCAGAAGTGCGGCGAGTTTGTGCTCGCGATGGGCGCGCTCGATGTCGTCAACACTGAAGGCCACCATCATGCGGTCGGGATGGCGGGCAGCCTGCTCGTAAACCGAATCGATGAGATCTAGCGTGTGACGGGCGAAGTGGCCCTGGTTGGTTTCCGGTTCCACCCAGATGGAAAAGAACTCGGCACCCAGGTTTCCGGCCTTAGCCTTGTCGAGGCTGATGTGACCGTAATCTTTCGGGTCGGTCGATCCGATGTCGTAGTTTGCATCTAGGAAGCGCTGCGGAGTATCGGCATGCGTATCGACGACGATGGAGGAATTGTGAATATCGCGGGCTTTGGCGCTGATGGCGGTCTGGGCGTAAACGGAAACGGCAAAGGCGAGTGAGAGTGCGAGGACAACGGCAAGGATTCGCTTGTTCATGGTGAGCAAGAATTCTATACGATGCACTTGCTGATGGAGAGCCGGGCGTCCCCGCCCGGTGGCGATGCTGCTCCATGAGCACGGGTGGCCGGGCGAGACGCCCGTCGCTCCATCGAATCTCTCATGCGGCAGTGATAGCGGCCAGAGCCTGTTCGATACACTGCTCAAGCGGTTGGTCCGTGTTGATCGTCGTTTTGGGATAGGTGATGGGTTCAAAGCGGGCTTTCACTTTAAGGTAGAGCGCGAAGGTTCGGTTGCGCGCGGGGTGTGCGGGGCCGGGTTCGAGGTCGAGACGGCGGCGAGCGGATTCATCGGAACAGGTGCACTCGATGATCGTCCATGGCTGAGCGAGTTCGCTCGCGAACTTGAGAACGCGGTCAATCTGGTAGCGGCGGGAGAAGGTGCGGCCGTCAAGAAAGATTTTACGAGCAGGAGCATTTTGCAGCAGGAAGCGCGCGGCTTCGAGCATGATTTCCATCACGAAGTCGTCTTGCTTGACGGAGTATTCGATAAGTTCGAGCGAGAACAGGGCGGCGCGGATCTCGTCTTTGCTGAGGAGCGCGCCTAGAGTGCGGTGAGCCAGTTCGCAAGCAAGCGTGGTTTTTCCGGTTCCGGGAAGGCCCGCCATTAAAACAATCATTCTGTGGAAAGTGTAGCGGAGGCGGAGTCCAGTGGAGGCTCAGTTGGAGGCGCTTATTGCAGTGGCAGCGGCAGTGGCAGTAACAGTGTCTGGCGCGGCGCCAGGTTCTTCCACTGGCGAATGCGGGAAAATCGTCTGCGTCTGACGCCAGTCATCGTAGCGGTTGGAGACCATCACGTGAAAACACCAGTGGTGGCGCTCTTCTTCGGGCTCGACCAGGCCTATCGCGTTCAGATAGAACAAGTAGCGTTCGACAAAGCGGATCTGCTCTTTCGACAGGCCGCGGCGCTGCAGGTCGACAGTAACGCCGGCGAGATGCGAAGACGCGGTGTCGCCTTCCGCCGGAGCGGCGTTGCGATTGTGGCGGCGCAGCCTCTTCTGTCCCTTCACGGTGCGTACCGCGGAATTGACTTGGATCTGAGAGTGGAACTGCCGGTAATAAACTTCGGAAAGGTCCTCGACAAAATCGCGGGTCCAGGGACGGCAATAGCGGCGAGAGGGATCAAGACTGGGTTCAATCTTCAGAGACTCGCTCCGTTCGATCGGCACCAGTGCGCCCGAGGCCTTGAGCGCTTCCAGTTCAGCGTCGTCCTGAATTCGGGGCAGATCGATGCGGTCTATTTCTTCGTTTTGGCGGATCAGGGAATCGTGCGACGGACGGAACATTGGGTTCCAGAGCAGGCGGCGAAGGCCGGTGAAGCGCAACGCGTGCAGGAACCGATGGTGGCGGTGGTCGACGCGGTGCAGGGCAAAAGCGGTTCCTGGCGCCCCGGCTGTGAGGAAGAACGCAAGCATGATCAGCGCTACCACCAATGCACCCGGCGGTCTGGAGCTTTTAAATTCGCGGGTTATGAGTCTTTGTGTCATTGGCGATGGCATCACTGCTTGATTCGCAAACAACCGGCGATCCTGCGGATCCCTCATTGCCTTATGAGTGCTGTGATTCTAAACCAGAGATGAACAATTTTGTGAAGCAATCCGTCTAAGCCCCGTTACTTAAGGGAGTTACGGTCATTACCTGAAGGTAATTTGTTGATTTCAGGCATCCTCTGAGTTCGCGTCGAGACGCGGCTTGCAGTGTCTGGCTCGCGGCGTGTCCGGAGATGGTGCAAGCGAAGACGGGGCAAGCCCCCTCTCTACGGGGATGCGACGTCGCGCAAAGCGCGTCACTTTCGCAGCAGGTCGCCGAGCGCCTGTTTCATGACTTGGCCATTGACTTCGGAAATCGACGTGGTCAGCGGAATATCTTTCGGACAAATCTCGACGCAGTTTTGCGCGTAGCCACATTCATGGATTCCGCCGTCGCCCATCAGTGCGGACAGGCGCTCGCGCTTCAGTGCTTGGCCGGTGGGATGCGTGTTGAACAGGCGCACTTGCGAGATGGCAGCGGCGCCGACGAATCCCGTGTCCTCATTAAACTGCGGGCAGGCTTCCATACAGCAGCAACACGAGATGCAGCTCGACAGCGGATAGGCTTTTTCCTGGTCCTCCATGGTTACGCGCGGCCCCGGACCGAGGTCGTAGCTGCCGTCGACCGGCACCCATGCTTTCACTTTTTTCAGATTCTCGAAGAGCACGCTGCGATCAACAGCGAGGTCGCGCACCACAGGAAATTTCGAGAATGGTTCAAGCTTGATCGGCTGATCGAGGTGGTCGAGCAGGGCGGAGCAGGCCATACGGGCGCGTCCATTGATCAACATGGCGCAGGAGCCGCAGATCTCTTCAAGACAATTCGAGTCGTAGGTGATGGGCGTGGTCTCCTTGCCGTCGCGAGTGACGGGGTTGGCCGCGATTTCCATCAGCGCCGAAGTGACGTTCATGTTCGGCTTGTAGGGAATCTCGAACTCCTCCCAGGACGGCTTGGCGTCGGGGGTCAGTTGGCGCTTGATTTTGATGAGAACCGATTTCGTGTTTGCCATTTAGCTTTAGCGGGAGCTCCTAGCCCGCGTAGGCCCGGACGCATTCGTCGGGGCGAGGCGAGCGCAGCTCGCCAGTTTCACCCATTATGCGAACGCCGCGGAGCCTCGCTCCGCTGGGCGGACGAATGCGCCCGCCCCTACGTGGGCATTGCCGATTCAATACTTCCTCGGCCGTGGCGGAATCAGCGATGCATCCACGGGCTCGAACTCGAATTTAGGCTCGTCCAGATCGGGAGCGAAGGTTGCTTTCGTCGTCTTCATCCAGTTCTTGTCATCGCGATCAGGGAAATCCGGCTTATAGTGCGAGCCGCGAGACTCGTCGCGCGTGGCCGCTCCCTGCGCGATTACGCGCGACAACTGCAGCATATTGTATAGCTGGCGCGTGAAGGCGATGGTCGTGTTGGCCCACTGCGAGCGATCGCTCAGGTTGATCTTCTGGAAGCGATGCAGCATGTCAACCAGTTTGCCATCGGCGGCTTGAATCTTTTTGTTGTAGCGGATGACGGTGCAGTTCTCGGTCATCAGTGCGCCCAGTTCGCGCCAGAGCAGGAAGGGATTTTCGCTACCGTCGGACCGCATCAGGCCTGCATTGATCTCTTCTTGCCGCTTGCGCTCGGCGTCGAAGTGTCCGTTACTGGGCGCGGCTTGCAGATTCTTCGCGTACTGCACGGCATTCGGGCCGGAGACGAAGCCTCCAAAGATGCACGACACCAGCGAGTTCGCGCCGAGGCGATTAGCGCCATGGTATTGGTAGTCGGCCTCGCCAGCGGCGAAGATGCCCGGGATATTCGTTGACTGTTTGTAGTCCACCCACAGGCCGCCCATGGTGTAGTGCATGCCCGGGAAAATTCTCATCGGTGTATCGCGCGGATCGTCGCCGACAAACTTCTCGTAAATTTCGAGGATGCCTTCCAGCTTGCGGTCGAGAGTCTTGCGGTCGATGTGGGTCAGGTCAAGATAGACCATCGGCTTGCCGTCGATGCCGAGTTTGTGCTCGAACACCACTTTGAAAATCGCGCGGGTGGCCACGTCGCGCGGGACGAGGTTGCCGTATTTCGGATACCACTCTTCGAGGAAATACCAGCGATCGTTTTCCGGGATGCTCTTCGGATCGCGTTTGTCGCCCTCCGTTTTCGGAACCCAGACGCGTCCGCCCTCGCCGCGCGCCGATTCCGACATGAGGCGCAGCTTGTCTTCGCCGGGAATGCAGGTGGGATGAACCTGGATGAACTCGCCGTTCGCGTAGTTGCAGCCCTGCTGATAAAGCGCGGACTGCGCCGATCCGGTACACACTACCGAATTTGTCGACTTGCCGAAGATGGCGCCTATGCCTCCGGTCGCAATGATGATCGCGTCGGCAGGGAAGGTGCGCACTTCCATCGTTCGCAAATCCATCGCGCAGATACCGCGGCAGACGTGGGTTCCATCGAGCACGGCTGAAAGAAATTCCCAATGCTCGTACTTCTTTACCTTGCCTTCGGACTCATAGCGGCGGACCTGCTCGTCTAATGCGTAGAGAAGTTGCTGGCCGGTGGTTGCTCCGGCGAACGCGGTGCGATTGTAGAGCGTGCCGCCGAAGCGGCGGAAATCGAGCAGACCTTCGGGCGTGCGATTGAACGGAACGCCCATGCGGTCGAGCAGATCGATGATGCCAGGAGCGGCGTCGCACATGGCCTTAACCGGCGGCTGGTTGGCGAGAAAGTCGCCACCGTAAATGGTGTCGTCGAAGTGCTGCCAGGTGGAATCGCCTTCGCCCTTCAGGTTCTTGGCGGCGTTGATGCCACCCTGCGCGCAAACCGAGTGCGAGCGCTTTACGGGGACGATCGAGAAGAGGTCGACCTGACCGCCCATCTCGGCGATCTTGATGACGGCGGCGAGGCCTGCCAAGCCGCCGCCTACCACGATGACTTTCGGAGTTACTGCCATGCTGCTATCAGTCCGATCTGCCGGGCGAGGAGGCCCAGCTCTCCACGTACTATGTCTCGCTATCGCATTACGATGTTTTCTGAAGGCGCATTCGGATCAAAACGCTCGGGCGGCGTCCTGAGGAATCCGTATACGCTGACAGCGCCGATTGAAACCAGGCCGAGAGCGAGCGCGAGACAGATGTAGCCAAAGCGGTGGCGCGCCCTTTCGCCGGTCGTAATCCCCCACTTCGCGGCGAACAGCCACAGGCCGTAGCTGAAATGCCAGGAAGCGGCGACGATCCCGAGGGCGTAGAAGGCGATCATCCACGGATTGTGGAATTGCGCTTGCACCTTGGCAAATGCCAGGTCGGGATGCGTCGGCAGGTGCACGCCGGTGAAGCGCAGGGAGTAAGTATGCTGCGCGATGTAGATGAGGGCGACGATGCCGGTCCAGCGCTGCGCTGTATAGAGCCAATTACCGGCCCAGGGATAATCGGCGACGTTGGTCTCGCCTTGATACCAGATGAAAATACCGTAGAGGCCGTGATAGAGAATCGGAATCCAGATGAAGAACATTTCGAGCAGAAAAACGAAAGGCAGGCCGTTCAGAAATGCGACTTGCCGGCCATAGGCCTCGGCGCCTTTGAAGGCTTCGGCGTTCGAGATGAAATGTTCGAGAAGGAAGGCTCCAATGGGCACGACGCCGCTCAGGGAGTGTAGACGGCGCAGCTGGAACGAGGTTCCCTCGCCAGCGCGCAGTGGGGCAACGCCCGATTTGATTTTGAGAGCGATGCGGTTGGCTGTTGACGCTGAGATGACTGCTCCTTACACGGTCCGATGTGCAAACTGGTTATTATCATTTTGGGTGAGAAGGGAAGTCAAGGCGAGATGGGTTGGGTAGCGTCTGAAAAAGTGCGTCGAAGGGGAAACAGCAAGCGGTGATGTGGCGATCCGCACCGAGTCGGAACGCGCGTTTGCCCTAACTTTGATCAATGATCAACAGGGCGTCGCAAGCGTTTGCTTCAGTACCCGCTGCCCTACATATACCTTAACCACTGCCAGTCGGAGTGCAGTTGTTTGAACTCCGCAAACCATTTGCAGGGCAGGTACATGAGCAACACAAGTGCGAGCCACATTGCGTAGATGAACGGTAGACCGTGACCGTAGCCAGCAGGCGGCAAATGAAGCATAGGCCCTCCATACAGCAGCCAGGCAACCTTCTGTCCGCAAATGAGCCCCGCGCACACCGCCAGCGCATGGATCACATATATATGGAGTACGTAATAAAAAAGCGGCACTCGACCGAGTCTCGAGAGAATCTTCGCAACCCCGCGTTCCGTGTTGATTTTGTCGAACCACGCCAACGCCATGAGAGAGGGCCCGAGCGTCATCAACAGGAATTGCAGGGATGGCGGGTATTTCAACGTGTCAAAGAACGAAACGATGGTCAGAGTGAGCGTGGCTTGCATTCTCCATGGGCCTGCAGCAATACTCGACTGACTGTTGCCATATAGGTGGAAGATTCTCAAGCATAGAAAGGCAATCGTTAAAATTGCGCCAATGCCGAAAACCTGTTTTCTCCAGTCCTTCCTGAGCAACAGAGCGCCGAGGGCGTAGCCGACGGCCATCACTCCCACCCACGGAATCAGCGGGAACAGGACGAAGAATGAACTCCTGCCGGGCTCAATCCAGAACGAGCCATGGCCATGCAAAATGAGCCATAGCCCGGCGAGCTTCCCAAACCCAGCAGGATTTATCCCATCAAGCAGGTTGTGAGTAACGACCATTCCCGTGCCCAACGCTGCGATCCATGGGAGTGGCAGGCGTACAAGCAATGCCATTACGATCATCGACCAACCAAGTGACCAGAGCACACCGCTGAACCAGAAAGGAAACACATAAGTCCAGGCGTAGGCCATGACAGTCAAATCCAGTAACACGAGCCAAAACCCGCGTGTCCAAAAGAATCTGGAGACCTGCGCGACCGACTTGCCTTGCGACAGCGACAAGTACCCGCCTGCCCCGGCCAGGAGGAAAAATGCCGGAGCGCAAAAATAAGTGATGAATCGGGTAAAGAAGAGTGAGCCGGATGTATGGGCGAGGTCTTCGGGTGCGACTAGGAGGCCAGTGAAAAAGGTTCGTGTATGGTCCAAGCTCATCAGGGCCATCACTGCACCACGAAGCAAGTCAACACAGGTTAGACGCGATGGTCGGATCCTGGCATCCGGCTCTTTATCTTTACAAAAGATGACAATGGGATCTTTACAAATAGGCAGTACTGGGGCATCAGACTCGACGATCACCGGAGAGTTTTGCACACGCATGCCTTATTTTCGTTGGGGCAAGGCTAACACGACGAGTCTAGAGTTCTGGCGGTCGCATGCTTCCGGAAGGTTACGAAGGTTTGTTTGTAGGGCGAAGCGGCAGCAGCGGCCCAATTCGACTAGCGCTGGCGTTGGTCGCGATCTATCCATTGCAAGAGTTTTCGGAACGCGGCGCCACGATGGCTGTAGCGAGACTTTTCTTCGGGGTTTAATTGGGCGAACGTCTTTTGAATTGCGGGAAAGAAGAAGAGGGGGTCGTATCCGAAGCCATTTTTGCCGCGAGGCGCGTCCAGAATGATGCCTTCAGCGGTGCCGAGGAAGGTGTGCAGCGTTTGGCCGTCGCGGGCCACGGCTAGCACGCATACGAATCGCGCGGTACGTTTTTCTGGGGCAACATTGGCGAGTTCGCGCAGCACGCGGGCGTTATTTGCTTCGTCGTCGTTATTTGTTGCAGTGGCGAATGACTCATCGGCGGAGTAGCGGGCAGAGCGTACCCCGGGAGCGCCGTCCAAAGCGTCAATCTCCAAGCCGGAGTCGTCGGCTAGAACCAGTTCGCCGGGAACCGCCAAGCTATAGGACTCTGCTTTCTTACGCGCGTTCTCCTCGAAGGTGGTCCCGTCTTCGACAACTTCGGGCAGGGAAGAAAAGTTCGGGATGTTGGCGATTGTGATGCCGAAGGGCGCGGCGGCTCCCGCGAAATCGCGAAGCTTGCCGGCATTCGAAGTTGCGACCAGAACCGTGAGTGAGGTCTTGCGACCTTTGCCGGTTTTGACCCAGGCGACAACGAACAGAGCCACGCTGATTAGCGAGATGATGTTCCCGACCAGACGATCGAGAGTTCGGCGGAAATGAATTTGTACATCGTTGTCTCCGGCGGCGATGGGAATGACGATTAGGCCGGTGACATCGGTACGCTGCGTCTCGGTCGGCTTGCCATTCACGACGACTTCCCACGCCGGGTAGTTGAAAAGGCGCACGATTAGATTTTGCGCGGCCGCAGTGTGAACCTTGAAGTGTTTCTCCGTCTGCCGCCATGCCAGCATCTTGCTAGGAACCGGCGCTCCTGTGTTGTCGCTGACGCGGGGCAGAGATTTGTTCAACTCGTACGGGTCAGCTCCGGCGGGGACATATTCGTCGGCGCCCTCGTAGCCGGTGCCGTCGGCGATGGCGTCGCTCATCTCACGGATATCGCTGGCCATGTCCCACCACGGGGGCTGGATGCGATAGCCGGCGAGGATGACCGCGGCCAAGAGAACGGCAAACGCCAGCACGCGCGAGGTCCAGCGTTTGGCCGCCATGGGCAGAAGCATGGCCAAAGCGGCATTCATGCAGAGCAGCCAGCGGAAGGGAAGTTGCACGAAGCGGAGCTTGGGCAAGTGCTGCCAGAGCACATTGCTCAGTGACAACATCAGGAGCGCACTGACGGTGCCCCAGGCGGAAACTAGCAGCCACGGGGATTGACCGACGGCTACCGTCGCGCTGCGCGCTACTGGACAGCTAGGGGCGGCTGTTCCTACACGCTTCGTCTGTCGGGAAAACCAGATCGCGAACGCGAGGACGCCGATTTCGACGAGAGCTATGGTCGAAATCAGAAGATTGAAGCGGTTGTGATCGGGATCTGCGATGGTGGTGAAAATAAAATTGTCTTGCGGACGCACGCCAGGTGACAGCACCTCGCTGAGGTTGATCCATCCCTGTTCATGGATTGCCGGGAGCAGATAAAACGAGGCTAGGCCAGCTCCCAGGAGGATTGCCACTGCCGTATGAATGAGGGGACGCCAGGTCTGTGGACTCCAGCGTCGCTTGTGGTCGATCTCAGGTGCGGCTCCAATCGCAGCGAAGAACAGCGCCAGCCCGGCCGCTGAATAATGGACCATCACGGCTGCGGGCAGGTTTGTTAGCCACGCCGCCGCCAGTGTGAGACTCAACCACAGCGTCGGGCGAAAGCCAGGCTGCTTGAGCCGCAGAAGGCACAGCAGCAGAACCGGCAAAAGGGCGGCGGCCAGCAGTTCGGCGTACGCGCTCCGCCAGTAGACGATCACCAGGTGATAGGGATTCAGCGCGTAGAACACGGCCGCAAACAAAGCGTCTGGAACCGGGAACCACTCGCGGGCGAGCCGGTACATGGCCGCTCCGGCAAACATGAGCACAATCCAGCAAAACGCGCCCGGCACGATCTTCCAAGGCAGAGCGGCACCGAGCGCTGCGCCCAGCGTCCAGGAAGCGGGCGGATAAAACAGGAAGCGAGCCTCGCCATATCCCCAGTGTGCCAGCGCCGCCCAGCGCGGATATGCAATGCCATCCTTCCATTGACCAAGAACTTCCATCCACGAAAACATGTGGAACTCAAAATCATGTCCGGACGGACTGCCCCGCCAGAAGAACGGAGTGATGGCCAGCAAGCAGGCGCCGGCTAGCACCAACGCACGCGAGATCGGGGTCCTGAGCAAATGACCTTTAGCTTACTTTAATTTCGGTAGAGACGCGGCTTGCCGCGTCTCTTTTCGTGGCGGAGAAGGAGCGAGCCCCGTCTCCGCGCAGGTGGCTCGGCGGCGAGCGGAGCAATTCTATTGCATCAGAAAATTCTCGGAAGATTAACCGCACCGTAACTAACTAGGAGGGTGTCGAGGTGGTCTGCAACCAACCTGCGGGTATAGGGGGGCGGTGCTGGGGGAGATTGCGGACTTGCTTCTATTGACGGAAGTTTATCGGCCGGCTTCTATTGGTTGACGCTTACGGGATTTCGCTGGCGGTGCAGTTCCGCGAGAAACGCTTCTTCGTCCAGCGCATTGCCGTTCCGCAGCAATTCCAGTAGTGGATCGTCCGCGTCGGTTGCGGCGCTGCCGGTCTGGTTTAGGTCGACCGCATTGGCGACGAGAGAACGAGGAGAGGTTTCCAACTGCGGAGTGGCGCCGGGCTGGCCGGTGAGGAACTCGATGAACTCGCCGACGCTCTTGCGCTGCTCCTCTGTGCGGGCGGGAAATTCAATACCCATGCCGCGTCCGGGATGCATGACCCGGACCAAACCTTCGGTGTGAATTTCCATTCCAGCAGTTCGCAGGCACAGGTCGACGGCTGAAGACTGAGGGAATGGAGATTCGGTCTGCACATAGCAGCCGCCCAGACTGAGATCGGTCAGTTTACATGGGCTGGCCGCGTCGGGCTCTTCGGGTAAAGCATCGTGTGCGCGGGCAGTCAGCCACTCGCCCATCACTTCGCGCATCTTTTCGTCCATGTCGCAAAAGCGCAGGCCGGTTTGACCGTTGGCCGTACTCCAGGCAACTTCCGCTTCACCTTCTATACCGGCACCGCCCGGAAGCTCAAAAGAGACCCGAAGGAGAGCCGCGGATGGAAGTGGCTTGGCCGCCAGCACATCCATGCCGCCGGCGCTCAGGTCAAGCAGAATGCCTTCCACAATATTGCTGTCGTCGATGCGAATCGAAACCGCCGCCTGGACAGCGACCCGAAATGATTGCCGCCTTTCGCGCTTCAGCATCGCCGTGGCGGCGCGCAAGGTGCTTTGGGCCTGCTCCTGGGCGATTGGCTTGGTGAGGATGAAATGAGCTCCTGCGCCGAGGATGGAGCGGATCTGCGAGCCATCGCGTAACAAAGCGATGGTAACCGGTGGCTTGCGGTCGGGGCCTGCGATGCCGCGGCAAGCTTCGAGCAGCAGAGAGGCCGCTTCGGGATCATCGAAGTCGACGATGACCTGATCGAAACGCTCCTCCGCCAGTCGCGTCAGGGCGACATCGGCCGCGTTAGACCGATCCACCGCAACGCCAAACTGCGCCAGGACCTGTATCAGCGTTTCCGCAGTCAGGTCGTCCTTCGACACCAGCAATGCCTGCAATATCATGGGACCGAGCCCTTCCGCCTCGCACCTTTCTGCTAACTTCTAGCTTTCTACGGCCAGCGCGGAGTTACGCTGCGCCCTGGCTTGGACGCGGCAGTCGCGGGCTGAGCGCTGGCCTTGGCAGCCATCGCACCGGAGTTTTCATCGTCCACTTCCGTCAGCACTGCGCTATCGTCCTCGTTGTCATTTTCCGCAAGCAACGGCGCGACTTCGCGCAGTTTTTCGGCAGCCTGCTGCAGCATCTCGATCTGCTTGCCCAGCTGCGTGTACTGCCCCTGCTTGCGGCGCAACACCTCATGGATATCCTTCATACGTCCCCCTGCGCCTGACTGTAGGTTTGGACAAAGCTAAGGTCAACGGCAAAGCCATCACGGGCCGTTACGCCGGTAATGACGTAGAGGACAAGAACGGCTTTCAAAATGGCGTTCGAATCAAGCTTGGCTAAGCAAAGGCGGCAGTTGAGGCGGTCTAAACCAGGGTGACGTTCGGCGCTCAAAATCAAAAGCCCCGCCTTGCGGCGGGGCCATGAGTTGAGTGTTCTGGGCGAACCGAGAAATCTAAGTTAGGTCCCGATCAGCTTCCGACGGAACATTCCAGCGATACCCACAAGCCCTGTTCCTAGAAGCCCCAAAGTTCCGGGTTCTGGGGTGGTGAGAGTGGTGTTGCCCACACGGATGTGCCCGACATTCTTTATGAACTGTCCGTTAGCGGCATAGATGGTCTGAATAGTCGTTCCAGTCGCGTTACGACCGTCCCACAGCGTGCCTGCGATCTTACCTTCGAGCTGGAAGGTCCAGAGTTGTTTCACGTGACTCACGACCGTCCAATTAACCGGACCGACGAAGCTGCCGGTAAAGATAGTTCCCTTCGGCTGCCCGTAATTTCCCTTGCCAGTCACGATGAACGATGAGGCCGCGCCCCCCGCAAACGTGGCGCCAGTGAAGAGCGAGCCGCTGATCAAAGCGCCCGTGTGGAAGCTAACCGAGCCAAGAGCGTGCCCCGCAGGAGCTACGATGCTGTTGAAGATATGCAGTTGCGAACCGACCGAACTGACGCCTGCGTTCGAAACCGAAATCGAGCCAAACCAGTTAGTGAGAGTAAAATCGTCCGCCCAAGCGGCCGTCGGCAATGCCAACGCCAGTAATGCAAGAACTACCAACACTCGCCTCATTTTAATTCCCTCCCAATTTTTCTTTCTTTTTTTCTTTCGTTTTTCGTGTTACACCCAAGACTTTTCGTCCAATGGTGTAGGTCGCCTCTTGTCAATCGAGCATTTGTGGTTCCAAAACTACAAAAGCTCGATTCCTCTTATATATCAATAACTTAACAACATTTACTGCCCTCGTCCCCAACTTCAGAATGCAATCTGCTGCACACTAGCAACAGCCCGCTTTCCCCTGAGATCGTCCAGACGTTCAAGTCCGGAGGCGGCATCGCCGACTACGAAATGGAACACCCGTGGGTTCGGAATCGGTAGGAGGAATCTCGCCAAAAAAACGTAACCTTGGGAGACCGCTTCCGGAACCCGGTGCGACCTTTAGTAACCAGTCGCGAGGTGACCCATGCTAGCACAAGCCCGACATTTGGCAAGTGGCTCGTTCGTGCCATCCAATCACTCAACGGTGGGATGTCGCACTCGGTCTCAGGTGCCCTATCTTCAAAGCGTGAGCAGTTCTGGGGGAGGGCTGTTCAAGCGTCCCGTGATTCCTTGGATCCGGGACGCTTCTTATTTGTGGTGAAGTTTCCAAAGACTCCAGCAGTTTCCGCAGCGTTGCGCTTGCGCACATTCTTCATTTCTTTGCCGGATCGTTTGTGACAGTCGGCACTTCTTCACTTTTCCCCGACGACAAGCTGCGATAGGCGGCGTCGAGAATAATCTGGTTCTGCCAGCCTTGCTGGCCAGGGACTGGAAACACTTCCCGCCCTTCGACCGCGGCAGCGAAGGCATCGACCTGCCTCGCGTAGGCAAGTTGGTTGGAGACAGTTTCTTCGGCGACGCGTTGTCCGTCGCGCCAGAGCTCCAATTTAACCGGACGCTCGACGTTCAGCGCATCGTCTGCGCGTAGCACGCCAGCATCACCGACAATCTCCAATGGGGTGCGATAGTGTGCGCGAAAGGAAACCAGCACCGTGGCCAGTGTGCCTCGTTGAAATTCGAGCGTCACGATCGCCGCGGACTCCACCTTGCCCGATCGTTCGTCGCAACGCCCGACAACGCTTACCCGCCGCGGCTCGTCCCGCAGGATATAACGCAAGGCATCGATGCAGTGGACACCCACGTCGGCGATGGGACCGCCTCCTGCCAATGACCGGTCGTACAGCCATGTGCGGTGATGGCCAGAATCGGGAAATGAAAATTCGGCCCTAGCGAAGATCGGCCGCCCGAGGTCGCCAGCGGCGATGCGTTCGCTAAAACGAGCGGTGCTTTCTTCAAAGCGAAAGACCTGGGCAACGCCGAGGAGCACGCCGGCATTGCGGGCCGTTTCGACCATCTGGCGGCATTCGTCGGCGTTCATGCCCATGGGTTTTTCGCATAGCACCGGCTTGCGGGCACCAACCACGGTGAGAACGTCCTCCAGGTGGCGGGCATTCGGAGTTGCAACCAGCACAGCGTCGACATCGGGGCAGCGGCTGAGTTCTTCGGTAGAGGCGAAGACATGCGGGATGCCATACTGCGCAGCGGCCTCGCGTGCCTTGTTAGAGTCTCGGCGCGAGAGAGCAACCACTCTACAATTCTGGGCAAGTGCGAAGCCCGGCATCAGCCGCCGCACAGCGTGCAAACCGAAACCTGCAATACCAAAGCGAATCATTGTTTTCTCACGGTGTTAGTCTCACTGTCTTGGTCTTGAAGCGACATTCTACATTCGCGCTAAATTCGTGGAAGGCGACTCCCCTGTGGCCATTCCCTGTGCAACTCTGTGCTCCCTGCGGTGATAGCCCTCGAAGCGTCAAAAGCGAAACCACGGGGGACACGGAGCAACATAGAGAAATTCCGACTCCGACCGTGCAGTACCTAGAGACGCCGCAGTTCAGCGGACCGCAGTTCAGCAAGCAGCGTGGGATCGATGTTGCCGCCGCTGATCACAGCTACGTTGATCTTTGTGTTGGGCAACTCGTCGGCGTGGAAAAGAAATGCGGCCACGGCTACGGCTCCGCTGGGTTCCGCCAGTGTTTGGGTGTTAGCGCTAAGAGCGCGCATGGCCTCGCGAATCTCGTCTTCGGTCACGGTGACGATGTCGTCCACATACGCGCGGATGTGTTCGAAATTGATCGTGCCGATGCTCTGGGTGCGAAGGCCGTCCGCCAGCGTCCGCGAGACTTCCTCCGCCGGAGAGGAGATGATGCGCCCGGCACGCAGGCTGGCTTGCGCATCGGCAGCCAGTTCGGGCTCGACGCCAATCACTCTTATCTGGGGATGATTAAGCTCGGGATTGCTGAGCTTAATCGTGGCCGAGATGCCGCTAATTAATCCACCTCCGCCGACCGGGACCAGCACAGTTTCCACGTTGGGAAGGTCTTCGAGGATCTCGAGCCCCACCGTGCCCTGGCCTGCAATAATCTTTTCGTCATTGTAAGGCGGCACGATCGCATAGCCGTGCTCGGCGGCCAGTTGTTCGGCGCGCAGGCGGCGCTCTTCACTGCCAGGACCGACAGTGATAATCTCCGCTCCGAGGGCGGCGGCGGCCTCGAGCTTGTTCTTCGGAGCATTGCCCGGCATCACGATGATGGCCTTCACCCCAAGGGCCCGTGCCGCGTAGGCCACACCTTGCCCGTGATTGCCGCTGGAATAAGAGATCACGCCGCGGCGGCGGTCGTCCTCGCTAAGTGATGCGACCTTGTTGTAGGCGCCTCGCAGTTTGAAGGCACCGATGGGCTGCAAGTTTTCGAGCTTGAGGAAGAGCTTGCGGGGATCTGCCCCGCCCGTCCATTCGAACAGGGGAGTGTGGACGGCGATGCCGACGAGGCGCGCACGAGCTTGCTGAATGTCAGCTAGGGTGACGATACAGGGTGTCTCCTCTGCTCTGCGCTCTCGGCGTCTCGGCGGTGAAAGAATTCTCAGATCTCCAGTATCACCGGCATGATCAGCGGCCGCCGCTGGTTCTGCCTCGAGATGTAGCGCTTCAAATCGGTACGGATTTTCTCCTTGATTACGCCATAGTCGGCTTTCTCTTCGGCGCTGGAGGAATCGAGGGTCTCGATGACGATCTCTTTAATGCGCTCAATCACGCCGTTGTCGCCGGGATTGAACCCGCGCGTCACAATCTCGGGCGAAGTCTCGACGCGTCCAGTGAGCTTGTTGATGGCGATAACCGGCATCACGAAGCCGTCTTCGCTGAGATGGCGGCGGTCTTTGACAATAATGTCTTCGACGACGTCGGTGCGGGAGCCGGAATCGATGCAGACGCGGCCCACGTTGACGCGGCCGGCGTGGCGGGCACCGAGTTCATCGATTTCGAGAACGTCTCCAGTTTCGAGCAGCATCACTTTGCCAACCGCTCCAGTCATGGAGCCAGCCAGCTCAGCATGCAACTTGAGCTGCCGGTATTCGCCGTGGATGGGGATGAAATATTTCGGCCGCACCAAGTTGATGATGAGCTTCAATTCTTCTTGGCTGCCGTGTCCGCTGACGTGAATCGGCGGGTACGAACCATCGTCATAGATGACGAATGCTTCACGGCGGAACAGGTGGTCCACCATGCGGTAGATGGCTTTTTCGTTTCCTGGAATGATGCGCGACGACAAGACGACGGTATCGCCCTTTTCGATTTTGGCGTGCTTGTGGTTGTCCACGGCCGCCCGTGACAGCGCCGACATCGGTTCGCCCTGTGTGCCGCTGATGAGGACGCATACTTTCTCAGGCGCGAAGTTTTTCATTTCGCCGGGATGGATCAGCATGCCCTCGGGAATCTGGATATAACCCAGGTCTTCGGCGATCTCGGAGGAATTCTCCATGGAGCGGCCGAGAAAACAGATCTTGCGACCGTGCTCCCGCGCCATGTCCACGGTCAGCTTGATGCGGTGAATCGAAGAGGAGAAGCAGGAGATGAACAGACGCCGCTTGGTGCGGACAAATACCTCTTCAAACTTGCGGTGGACAGCGCGCTCGCTCGGAGTGTAGCCCTTGCGCTCGACATTGGTGGAATCCTGCAAGAGCGCCAGCACTCCCTCTTTGCCGTACTCGGCGAAACCGTGGAGATCGAAGAGGCGATTGTCGGTAGGGGTTGGATCGACCTTGAAGTCGCCGGTGTGCAGCACGACGCCGAGCGGCGTGTGAATGGCGAGCGCGACACAATTCACAAGGCTGTGCGTTACCTGCAACGGGTGGATGGTGAAGGGTCCAACCTTGAACCGTTCGCCGGGCCGAATTTCGCGCAAGTCGGCGTCGTCGAGAAGCTGGTGTTCGTCGAGCTTATCTTCGACGTAGGCCAGCGTGAACTCGGTCGCCCAAACCGGAACATTCAGTTCGCTAAGAATCCAAGGCAGAGCGCCGATGTGATCTTCATGGCCGTGTGTCAGGACGATACCGCGCACATGCTTGCGATTTTCGAGGAGATAGGAAATGTCAGGGACGACGATGTCGACGCCCAGCAACTCGGCTTCGGGGAACATCAGGCCGGCGTCAACCACGATGATGTCGTCGCCGAAGCGGATGGCCATGCAGTTCATACCGAACTCGCCCATCCCGCCTAGCGGAATAATATGCAGTTTCCCAGTTGGCATTCGCAGAATTGATGCTAGCACAGGGTTAGGTTCGTGTAGAGAAGGGGCTTGCCCCGTCTGCTTTGGGCGCGGTGAGAGACGCGGCAAGCCGCGTCTCTACAGTAGATTTGAGGCGCCGTTCGGCAGGCTGGTAAACTCGTACTTAGCGATGGCCGACGAGAACAAATCGTGGATGCGGCGGCGCGTTGAAGGTGCGATCCGCGGTGGCCTGACCCGTACCTACGACACGATCAAGGTCGATCCCGGACGCTTCCTGATGCAGCTCCGTGCGGCGCATGGGTTGCCGCTAGCCACATTTCAGGGCGTGTACACGGTGCCTGTCGAGCGCCTCGACGATGTAGCGGAGTCGGTGATCCGCGGCGGGATGAAGATGGCGGCGGCGGAGGGAGCCGGGTTTGGTCTGGGCGGAATCCTCACCATCGTGCCTGATCTCGGCATTCTTTCTGCCATTACCATGCGCACCATCCAGAAGCTCAGCCTGATTTATGGGTTCGAGTTGAACACCGAGGACGAGATTGCCGAGCTGTGGATTGCCGCGGCCAGCGCCGCCGGGGTTGACATCGGCCGCGAACTCCTGGAAAAGGAAGTCGTCAATAAGTTTGTGCCACGCGTGATCCAGCGGATTGCCGCCAAGGCCGGCGCCGAGGTGGTCGAGAAATGGGCGGGACGCCTGATTCCGATTGCCAGCTCGGCTATCGGATGCGCGCTGAACTATTATTTCGTCCGAGCATGGGGGGCGCGGGCGCAAGCGCATTTCCGCGCCAAGCATCTCGAAGCGCGGCGCAGGTTCGCGGCGGAACAAAGGCAACTTCCGGGAACGTCTTCGGGGATGTTGCCGTCGTGACCAAATCTCTACCCCAGGGGACACAGAGGAATACAGGGGACAGCTCAATGTCAGTCGCTCTCCTCTGTGTTCCCCCGTGTCCCTCTGTGCTCCCTGTGGTGAGGCTTTGCATTCCGGCAGAGGCTGGGTTTCTACCGCAGCCACTCTTCGAACTCAATCCCACGCTCGGTCTTCTCGTCGCGGTATTTCACGATCACCGGTGTGTAGAGCGAAAGGCTCCACTCCCCTGATTTACCCTTGCCCTTCGTTACGGCGCGCGAGCCGGGGACGACTACCGCATTTTCCGGAACTTCCAGCGTTTGCTCATGCGTGGCGCGATACACCTCGCCACGCACCAGATCATAGAGCGGCGTGGACCGCGTCAGAATCGTTCCAGCTCCCAAAACCGCGCGGGCGCGAACCAGCGTGCCTTCATAGACTCCGCAATTGCCGCCGACCAACACGTCGTCCTCGATAATCACCGGCGCGGCGTTGATGGGTTCGAGCACGCCTCCGATCTGCGCGGCGGCGCTCAGGTGCACGCGTTTGCCGATCTGCGCGCACGAGCCGACCAGGACGTGCGAGTCGATCATCGAGCCTTCGTCCACATAGGCGCCGACGTTGATGAACATGGGCGGCATGCAGATGACCGACGCCGCAACGTAGGCTCCTTCGCGGATCGAGGATCCGCCGGGCACAAGGCGAATACGATCGGCGAGAGTTAGACGGCGGGCAGGGAATGTGTCCTTATCAACAAAAGAGAGGACGTCGCCGTCCGACATTTCCTGTAACTCGCCGAGACGGAAGCCGAGCAGGATGCCTTGCTTCACCCAGGAATTGACGATCCAGTGGCCGTCGACTTTCTCAGCGGCGCGAACCTCGCCGCGAGTGAGAGCTGCGCGGAAGTCGAGGAAGGTGCGCCGCGCTTCGTCGGGGTTGCCGAGCGTTTCGCGCGTGGAGAGGTGTTCAATGGCCGACTTAAGGGTGAGTAGTGAATCTGACATAGGAAAAGTAGAGGGGTCTGTCGTGAAACTCGCCGTCTAACCTCGGCGGCTAAAGCCAGTTCTGAAGCAAGCGAGCTACTGCAGCACTGAAGCGCTGCGCCACCCAAAATCAAATAGAAAAGAAACTAATGGCTCAGAACTTAAAGCTATCGGCCAAAAACTGAGTGCCGAGTGCTGAATGCTAAATGCTGCTCTTATGCCACGCACTTGCATTCGCTGCGAATCAGAACGCCGGGCATCTGATGAGTTGCCTCGCGCGCCTCGGCGAGATTGCCGTATGGTCCATGCCAGCGCGAATGATTGGGATCGTGCCCGCTGGGGCGTCCCTTGCCGGAACTGCATTGTCCACAGGACGCGCGGTGCAGCATCGCTTTGTGCGGGCCGGCTGCCCAATTTTCGTAAACATAGAACTCGGTGGCAGCGGCGGGCTGAGCGGCGGGCCGGGCAATCAATCCGGCGTCGGCCGCGACCTTCTGCAGCTTCGAGCGTGTGTCCCGGCGCATGGGAAGCAAGGGCAGGCGATAAACTTCTTCGAGCTTGCCCATCATTGCGAGGACGGCCTTCACGGGCAGCGGATTCGACTCGATGAAGTTGGCCTGCATCAGCGGAAGATATTTGCGATGGATGGCCCGCGTCGTGTTCCAGTCGTTGTTCAAAGCGGCGCGCGTCATCTCCGTCATTTCGCGAGGAATTTCGTTGGACGCAACTGAGATGATGCCTACTCCGCCGAGCGCGATCACCGGCAAAGTGAGGGCGTCGTCGCCCGAGAACACGAGAAAACTCGCCGGCACGGAGTTCAGTACCTCCGCGATCTGCGACATATTTCCGCTGGCTTCCTTCACGCCCGCGATATTAGCGACCTCGCTCAACCTTGCCAGGGTCGTGGGTTCGATGTTAGCGGAGGTGCGGCCCGGCACGTTATAGAGGATGACCGGTTTGTCGACCGCTTCGGCGATCGCGCGGAAATGGCGGTATTGGCCTTCCTGCGTCGGCTTGTTGTAGTACGGCGAAGCGGTGAGGATGGCGTTCACGCCGGGCCGCGCCGCCACTTCTTTCGCTTTGGCCACAGCCTCCTGCGTCGAGTTGGAGGTAGCGCCGGCGACGATCGGCACGCGTCCGGCGACGACTTCGATGGTGACATCAATGACGCGCAGCCACTCATCGTGGGTGAGCGTGGGAGTTTCTCCCGTGGTGCCGCAGGGGATCAGGAAGTCGATGCCGGATTCAACCTGCCACGCGACCAGATTGCGCAACGCATTTTCGTCGACCGCGCCGTCCTGAGAGAACGGTGTGACCAGAGCGGTACCACAGCCGCGCAGTTGCATGACTCAAGGATAACTCTTCTCGCGAGCGCTTGCATGAGCAGGGAGTTTGCTCGTGTGGACGGGTCGGTCGTGTGGGGACGGGCGACCTCGCCCGTCCCAGCCGAGCGAAGCTCGGCAGTGGCCGGGCGTTCGGCAACGCTGAATTCGCTCTAGCTGAAATTTCCGCTTCGGCTGTCCGAACGTCATTGCTCAGTGGACGTATTCGATCTCCGGATACTCCGGTTGGCTTTTGAGCTGCGACGCGGGTACCCCTTTCACGTATACGTCGAAGAAAGTGCTGATGTAGTGAGCCGTCAAGGCAACTTGGCGCCGGCCATCGAGACGCACAGCGCCTACCGTGCGCAGCACGCGCATCACAAGTGGACTCTTCAACATCGCTCCGTCGCCCGAGAACATGTAGTGATTCGCACCTCGGATCCTGATCATCAACCTGCGGTCACTGGGCAGCCGATCGTAAATGGAGTGGATGTTTGCTCCGGCCTGGCGGATCGCTTCGGGCTCGTCCGCATCGGACTCGCCTTTGTGGTCGCTCAGGAGAAACATGAACGGCTGGGTGACCCCATCGGCGACCACACTGCCGAGAGGAGCGCCATCCACATCGATGCCAGCCTTGCACCGGGAATCGTCATGGCAGAACTGCAGGGCTGTGGCACCGCCGAGCGAGTGGCCGAACACTCCGATCCGCTGCATATCGAGCCGTCCCAGGAACCGGCCCGAGGGGTCAGACGCGTTCAGTTGTTCGAGGTGATCGAGCGCAAATCCCATGTCGGCGCTCCATGCCTGGAGCAGCTTATTGGCGAGTTGCTCCTTCTGCGGCCCATCGAGGAGATCGGCGTTGTTCTGCGGCGCTCTTGCGATCACCTTCCCGTCGGGGAACACCACCACGAAACTTCGATAGGGTGCGTCGAAACCCACCACCACATACCCATGACTCGCAAGGTCCTCGGCAAGGGTGGTGTAGTCCGTCGTCAGGGCAGCGAGCCCGGCTCTCATTAGTACCACTGGATACGAACGCTGCTGGGGCGATACCTCGGCGTCCCGAATACTATGCGTGCGGACTCGCGACAAATCTCGCGTCAGTAACTGCGTGAGCAGCGCGCCAGTCTGGCGTTCAAGAGCCGTCCGCCATGGAGCAGGTAAGTAGTCGTCAACTGTCTGGGACGGTTGTCGAGGCGCTGCGGGATACCAGATCCACGCAAGAAGCTCCCGCTTCGTGCCCGGCTGCGGAGCCATTGGGTCCGGATGGACGGGGTCGCTCCAAACGTACATCGTGCGGCCAACCGCAAAGGGGCCACTAGGCGCGGGTAGCAACGTCTCTCTTTTATGTTCCAGCCACATCAATCCCAGCAAGACGGCGATTGCGACAACGGCGAACAGGGCCGCCACAACTAGAGTCTTGATCACGCGCATATAGTCTGGAGTTCCCGCTTTGAGACGCAATGTCGAATCGCCACTAAGAGGAAACGAAGTGGGTCTTTTGTAACCGCCAAATGAGATACGGCAGCACCGTGAACGTGAGAATCACCAATGCGTGAAACAGTCCGTCTGGAATGCCATGAACGGAAGGCCCCAGGGCGAAGCCCATGCGGACATGCCCGACTCCGCTGAGGACGGCTGTGCGACTCGCGCGAACCTGGGCCGTGCCGCCGATCAAGGCGATCAGGATCCAACCGACAGCCGGCCAAACCGCTTTCAACCTTTGGCGGCCGGCGACAAGTCCGATTGCCCAACCGATGAGAATCGGCGCGCTGAAATAGATCAACCTGCCAACTTGAAAATAGAAGTTCGCAGGCCCATCTATTGGGACGAAAGGCGTATTCGTTCCCGGCAGAAAAATCTTCCACCCAGACCACAGAATGAAACCGGCAACGAAGTAGGCCGCTGCGAGAAGAAGCAGCGGGGCCAGGCCAAACATCGCCCACGGCGCTCGGACACACCAGGATTGGAACCGGCTCTGCTCTATTTTGAGGCCTGGAGTTGGAAAGACGTGTTCATGAAATGCCGACCAAACCACGTTTGCCGACGTGCGCAGGCCGCCACGGCCGGTCTGGAGAAGCGCCTCCAACTCCGCGCCGTAGCGCGCTCTCCAGGGACGTGGATACAGGCGCACAAGCAGGTGAGCGAGTCGGTCGTTCATATGCATAAGGCTTCCAACCTTTGCAGTCCGGCTTTGGTGAACTGTCGCAGGGTGGTTAGTTTTGCGCGGAGAACACGCGCGCCCTTAGCGGTAATGCGATAGGGCCGGCGGCGCTCCTCGGGTGGAAGCGGCTCGATCCAACCCTGTTGTTCCAGTCGGGCAATCGCCCCATACAGGGTCCCTGGGCCCAGACGGGTCCCGCACAGGCTCGCAATGTCCTCAATCATGGCGTGTCCGTGCTTCGGTCCGCTGGCCAGGCTGGCAAGCACAAGCAATGGCGGGTCGGAATAATACCCCGTTCCCGAGTCATATTTGACCGCTACTACGCTTCGCGTACTACGCATCACGTAGTTTTCGCACAAATGGACTCCCTGCTGCAAGGAAATTCGATGAGCTATTCTTAAAGTTCTCGCCAGACGTTACGGAACTCGAAAAACCCTTTTTTCGCCGCCAGCCACTCGGCGGCGCGCACAGCGCCTTCGGCGTATCCGCGGCGCGATTTGGCGTCGTGACACAAATAGATTCGGTCGTCGGGAGAATTGAAGACCAACTCGTGCATCCCGACCGCGTCACCTTCGCGAAAGGAAACGATCTCAAGCTCTTTTTCCCTGCCCCCGGACTCACGCACAATCTGCTGAATCGTGACCGCCGTTCCCGAAGGAGCGTCTTTCTTTTCCGCATGATGACGCTCGAAAATCTGACCCGAGTAATCGTATTTCAACGCAACCCCCGCGGTTGCAGCAATCTCAAAGAACAGATTCACGCCAATGGAAAAATTCGATCCGTAGAGGAAGCCCGTCTCCGCGGAGGTCACCATTTCGCGCAAGCGCGGTACTTGGTCATACCAGCCGGTGGTTCCGACAACTAGGTTTTTCTTCGCGTGGATACAGGCTTCAACATTGGCCACGACCGCCGAGGGCGTAGTGAAGTCGATCACAACGTCCGTAGCTGCGAGCGTATCCGGCGTAAGAGCGCTGCCGCCGGCGTTTTCAGCGGCAAAGAGGACTCGCACATGATGTCGGCGCGAGTGCGCCACTTCGGCAACCAGCGATCCTGTTTTGCCACGGCCTAGAACTAGGAGATTCATGGCGAGACCTCACAAAGCTAACCACAGGGGCACAGAGAGCACAGGGAAACACAGGGGTAGCCTTGTCTTCTTTAGTTTTCCCTGTGTTGCTCTGTGTCACCCCAGTGTCCTCTGTGGTTAATGCTCTCCCACGGTCGATAGTGAGTTACGCGAACACCTCCGGATCAGCCTCCGCGAAAAATGCGCGGTGCAGTCGCCGGACCACCTCGGCCGCGTCGTCTTCTTCAATCACGAAAGTCAGATTAATCTCTGACGCGCCCTGCGAGATCATGCGGATCTTCACATCTTCAAGGATGCCGAAAACCTTGGCGGCGATTCCTGGTGTGTCCCGCAAATTTTCGCCCACAAGACAAACGATTGCCTTCCGCCCCTCGTACTTCACGTCCGCCAGTTTCGCCAGATCGGCGGCCAGCGCCGGGATGGCTTCGTTGGTTTCGGCCGTCACCGAGACGCTGACCTCGGAGGTGGAAACCACGTCCACCGCGACGTTGTGCTGATCGAAGGCCTCAAAGATAGACTTCAAATATCCGTGCACCAATAGACGGCGCGGCGCGGCGATTTCCACGAGAGTGATTTTTTTCTTGAGGGCGATGGCCTTGAAAATATTCGAGCAACGTGGAGCGCGCGCCGTGATCTTCGTCCCTTCGCAGGTTGGATTCATCGAGTTCAGAACATAGACGGGAATGTTTTGCTGCACCGCGGGCAGTACAGTCGCCGGATGCAGCACCTTGGCGCCGAAGTAGGCGAGTTCGGCGGCTTCGTCGAAGCTGATGACCTTGATGCGTCGCGCCTCGGGAGTAATGCGCGGATCTGTGGTCATCATCCCGTCAACATCGGTCCAGATTTCGATGCGCTCGGCACTAAGGCCCGCGCCAAAAATGGCTGCGGAAAAATCCGATCCTCCGCGCCCGATCGTGGTGGTGATGCCGGCGCGATTCGAACCAATGAAGCCGCCCATGACCGGCACTTTGCCGCCTTCGATTAGCGGCTGAACTTTCTTGCGCAGGCGCTCGTTGGTCTCGTCGAACTGAGGAACCGCACGGGTGTAGGCGCTATCCGTTAGCAGACATTGGCGCGAGTCCACGTGCGCACCCGGCAATCCGCGGGCGGTGAAAGCGGCAGCCACGATCTTGCTCGAAAGCACTTCGCCGAAAGAGGCGACGTAATCGTAGGTTCGGGGAGTAATTTCACCGACCGCGCCAATGCCGCGCAACAATTCGTCCAGATCTTCGAAGTCCGCGCCCAGGTCGCCGTGAAATTCCGTGAAGAGGGCGGTGCCGAGCAGCTCTCCGGCGGTGTCATAGTGACGCTCGCGCAAGGCGCGCGCCATCTTGAGAGCGGTCTTGCGATCGCCGCCGCCGGCAGCCTTTCCCATGGCGAGCAGGGAATCGGTGACCTTGGCCATGGCACTGACCACCACCACCGGGCGGTCCGCCAACCGCCCCTGGACGATGTGAGCTACGCGCTCAATCGCTTTCGCATCTTGTACGGAAGTCCCGCCGAACTTCATGACGATCATGGGCGGGGGTGCTCCTCGGTTTCCCGTAGAAACGCGGCTTGCCGCGTCTCCCGTGGCGGAGACGGGGCAAGCCCTGTTTCTACACTGATGGTAGGTTTCCCTATCACCCGAGATACCCCTTCGCCTTCAGAAGTTCGGCATTCAGCAGGGCAGCGCCGGCGGCGCCACGAATCGTGTTGTGCGATAGGACGGTGAACTTCCAATCGAGGACGTTGCATTTGCGCAGGCGGCCGACAGCCGTAGTCATGCCTCCTCCGAGGTCAACGTCGAAGCGCGGTTGCGGACGGTCCGCGGCGGTCATGTAGACAACAGGTTGTTCGGGTGCGCTCGGCAGGCGCAATTGCTGCGGCTCAGCGCGAAAATCGTTCCACGCGGCGATGATCTCTTCCGGCCGCGCTTTCTGTTTCAGTCGAATCGAAACCGACTCGGTATGGCCGTCCTCCACGGCGACGCGATTGCATTGTGCGCTCATCGCAAAGGGAGCAGGGTCGACGCGCGAACCATTCAGCGTCCCCAGCAACTTTTGCGTCTCCTCTTCCATCTTTTCTTCTTCGTTGGCGATGTACGGGACGACGTTGCCGAGAATGTCGAGCGAGGCTACGCCGGGATATCCGGCGCCGCTGACCGCTTGCATGGTCACCGCCATCACCGTCTCCAGCGTGAAACGACGATGCAACGGAGCCAGGGCCATCACCAGTCCAATGGCCGAGCAGTTGGGATTAGTGACGGCAAAGCCGCCCGATTTGCGTCGCCAGGGTTGGGTTTCGATCAGTTGGATATGATCGCCGTTGACCTCAGGAATCACCAGCGGGACGTCGGCTTGCATGCGCAATGCGCTCGAATTGGAGACGACCGCACAACCGGCGGTGGCGAACTGCGGCTCGAGTTCGCGGGCGATCGAGGAATCGAGGGCGGCGAAGATAATTTTCGGAGCGCCTTCGGGCTTGGCGGCCGCAACCGTCATCTTGGCGACGTTAGCGGGGATGGCAGTTTTCAACCGCCAGCGCGCGGCTTCGCCATAGGGTCGGCCTTCCGAACGGTCGGAGGCGGCAAGCCATGCCACTTCGAACCACGGATGACCCTCCAGCATTTGAATGAAGCGCTGGCCGACGATGCCGGTGGCACCGAGAATTCCTACAGGAAGTTTGTTCGACATGGTAAGTTGTGATTTTATACCAGCAAAAATTTTGGCAGGGAATGCCGTCGCGGGCACCGCAGACGAGAAGATGCGGAAAGTGTGACGGATAGGGGTCGCGGCCAGATATTGAATCACACGGTGGAGTGACGGGCGCCTCGTCCGTCTAGCAGTATGGCGGCCGGGCGGGGCGCCCGCCGCTCCACCGGCAACTAACAATCACGCGGGTCTCGATACTAGGTTCGGCACGAGGTTCGATACTAGCTTCGGCCTGGGCCGAGTTCCTGCGGAAACGAATACTCATTGAGCGGTCCGAACTTGCGTTTTTCGGCGTAGATGCGCCAGCGCCGCCAGACGATGCGCAAACTGGCCATCACCGGGATGGAGAGATAGACGCCGAGCACTCCGGCGATTTCGCCGCCCGCAAGAATGCCGAACAAAGCCGCCAGCGGATGCAATTCTACGCTGACTCCCATGACGCGGGGGGAGATTGCGTAGTCCTGTATCATGCGCCAGACGACCAAAAACAAAAGCAGGAAAGCCCAGTGCTGATATCCCGATAGAATGGCAACGGTCATCATCGCAGTGCCCGCCAGCAGTGGTCCGGCTAGGGGAATGAACTCCAGCGCGCCTCCAGCAGTACCGAGCATCAGCGCGTACGGAACTCGCATCGCACCCAAAAATACGGTGTATGCCACCAGCGACAGCGCTGCCAGGGTTAACTGGGCGCGAATGAATTGGGCGAACATCTGGTTCAAATCCTGGAACACATCCTGCAGAAACTCGCGCTGTGTGCGCGACTGCACCAGCGAAAGCAGCACTTCATTAAAGCTGCCGCCATCGCGCAGAAAAAAAATGGCGAGGATGGGCACCAGAAAAAGGAGCCACACTTGTTGCGCCGCTTCGGCCGCCCGAACGCCGATATGCTGCGCCAGGTGAGACAAGTCTTCCCGGCGACTCAGCAAAAAGGCCTGAATGCGTTTCTGAGTGTCAGCGCTCCAGTGGTGCTGGCTTCCGATCCGTGCGGCGAGCTGGCCTAGCTGGCCGGAGAGTTGGCCGGTGCTGGCCTTATCCAAAAGCCCGGGCAGCGACTCTCCCAAGCGGGCGCTTTGCCGGGCAATCCTCGGGCCGACCAGAAATCCTACGAACCCCAGCCCAATGAGAAGCAGGAGGTAAATGATCGTGATCGCCCAAACGCGGCTGTGAACCAGCTTCTCCAGTCGCTCCACCGCGGGATTAATGAGGTAGGCAAAAAAAATGGCGAAAAGGAAGAGAATCAGCGTTCGCCGCACCGCGTAGAGAAAGCCAAGGCCCACGGCGAACAGGAGGGCCGTAAACAAAACGCGCGACGTGCGTGAATCAATAATCGTCAAGACTTATCCGAAGCCATGCTGTACGTGAACGTCTTCTTCTTAAGCGCCCAATCCTATCGTACCGCCGGATATGCAGAGCGAACCAATCTCGGAAGAGGCTGACCTTCAACGGGGCCGCTGTCTTGCTCGGCTCCCTCTAATCGCGGACCACTTCGGTATGCTCTCCCACAATGGATATCCGGATTACCTTCCATTGATCGTCGAGCCACAGATCCCACGTCCCCGCATCGTTCTTCAGCTCCATTTTGTTCAGTTCCTGCGGCCCATTCTTCAGGGTCACCTTCTCCCTGCCAAGGGACTCTGCGCTGAGCGCCGCCGATGAATGCTGGTGTGGGTTCAAGGTTCCGAACTGGGCGCGCTGCTTGGGAGGGCATTGCACCAGCCCTTTGTCCTGCTTGCAGGCCGTCCCCAGAAACTTCCAGGCCAGCACTTCGCGGTGGACAAAGAAGTAATCGTCCAGGATGCTAGTCGACGCCGGCAGCAGGTAAGGCTGTTCATGTTCTTTCTCCTGCGGTCCACTGCTCCACTTCTGAGTCAGAAAATCCGCATTCGGAACCACCACTGATTGCGCCTTCTCCGGGCTCACTTCTTTCCACTCGTAGTGCCGGATATCCCCGCGAGTTGTAAGCTGCATCTCGGAAGTTTGCACGTCTTGGGTAGGAGCATTCTCTGTCTTGAACTCGGACTGGATAACGCTGCCATTGCTGGTCTGATAGATAGAAAAGGTCTCGGTTCCTACGCGATGGCCGTTCTGGAATACGCCGAAAGAACCCGAGTCGACGTTCTTTCCCTCGTGTTCCTTCTCCTTCTCTTTTGGTACGGGCGCGGCCAACGCCGCAAGGCACCAAACCAGCGCTATCGTGAGAGCAAGCAGCCGATAAATCAACTTCAACTTCAATGTGATTCTCCTGTTCCGAAACCTGTGAGATCAATACGGGATGAGCCCGACCCCGCGTCTTGCGAAGTTCCTTTAAGTTGCAACGCACCTTCGATCTCTCCGCAGATAACAGCCAACTGCTTGCCCGTAGTTTCTATGACCACACTCGCCTGGCGATAGAGGGGAAGGCGTTCCGCATACAGTTTGGCGAACTGCTCGGGATCTTCTCGGAGCGGCCGTTCGACGCCATCCGTCAGACTCCGTTGCCAGAGTTCGGGTACGGTCGCTTCCAGGAAAACCGATGGCCACTGGCGAAGCAATTCGCGATTCCTTTCCTGCACGAAAGCCCCGCCGCCGAGCGCGACCACGCGGTTGCGTGTCAGCGGCTCGGTCAGCAGATCGCGAAGCGCGCTGGTTTCGGCGAGCCGAAATCCGGGTTCCCCTCGGTCCCGAAAAATCTCAGGTACAGTTTGCCGCTCACGGAATTCGATTCGGGCATCCAGATCCACAAAATCCCAGTCCAGCCGCCGGGCAAGTTCCTGCCCCACGCTGCTCTTGCCGGAAGCCATGAATCCCACAAGAAACACCGCGCGCACTCTCATGGCACTCCATGGCACCTAAGGGGCGATTTTGTCACCCCGTGCCTATCAGCTCCCAATGATTTTCTTGGTTCAGCGTTACTTGGGTTCAGCGTTGCTTGAGGCGGATTTTACCACTGAAAGAGCGCAGCACGACTTCCGATGCTGCCTTGCCGACCGTGCCAAAGAAGGAACGTCCCGCTTCCACGGAAAACCGGGAGTGCTTGGGTTGGAGAGGAAAATCGTGTTGCACCCGGCCCAGCACGGAGTGCGCGCTGAAATCCGCCGAGACATCCGCCGGCACCAGGGCCTCGATATCACCGGTGTGGGTGGTGAACTTGTAGTCGCCGCCGGAGCCGAAATCACCATCGTAGAAAATCTTTCCGCTGCCGGAATTCGCCTGAACCAGCGTTCCCGTGACCGACTTCAAATGAACATCGCCGCTGATGGAAGCGATCTCGACGTGGCCGTTCCGAACATCGGTCAGCGTGATCGGCCCGCCCATCGTCCGGACATGCACATGACCATTGCTTACGTTGCGAATATTCACCACAGCATCCGCGCCCTCCAGGGTCAAGTCGCCCTGCAAGCGCTCCGCCGACAGCGGACCAGTCGAAGAATGGAGATTAACAATAGCGTCGGGCGGTACCAGCAGTTCGTAGTCAACCTGGCCCATTTGCTGGTCGGCGCCCTGCAGCAGGTGAGACGCGATTTGAATCCGGTTGCCATTTTGCTGCTTGTCGACTTCCACGTTATCCGACTTGAGAGTGGCCGTCACCACAACCTGGTTGGCGCTCCCAGGCCTCACCGAAATTGCCCCATACTGCGTATCCACGGAAATATTCGCGTTGGGGCCGACCGTGAAACGGTATTCCTTCCTGGACTCGGCGACGGCGGCCGCCGTCAGACAGGCTGCTAACACCAGAGTTACGACCGCGGTGTTCTGGATGCTGGTGTGCCGAATGCTCGCTTGCGGAAGACTTGCCTTCTGAACACTACTCGCCATAAAACGCCGCCCCGTGCGGCCGGGAACGCCGGTCCGCCCTTCCCTATTGAATGCGATCCAACGCTATCTGGTAAAGAAGTGCCTTCTGTTCATAGGCGTCCATAAGATGCTGCCGAGCGTCCACATCCCCTGGATTCTGATCCACATATGCCTGCGTTTCCCGGATGTCGGCATTCACCGCTCGCAATTGATTTTCATACGTTGCCCGCATGGAAGGGGCACGGGTCGAAACTTCACTCAGAAACTGTTGATCCTCCGCGCTCGCCTCGGGTTCCACCGCGGATGCTACCCCAGGTCCTCCCGAGGGTCCCGCTGAAGATCCTACATTGTGCGTCGGATTGCCGGACGTCTGCGCCAGTTGCTGAGGAGCCGGGGCAGGCGCCGAATGCGATGCAACCGCGGGAGTCTCTGGAGCCGGGGACGTCACAGCTGTGGAAGTCAATGGAGTTGCGGGAGCCAGCTGCTTCGCCACCTGCGGGGCTGGCCGATGGCTTACCACGTAAGAGCCTGCCGCTACCAGCGCAGCTGCGACTGGCACCAGCCACCACGCGCTCCATCCCCGTCGAGGAGTAGTTGGGACAAGGACGGGCCGGGTGGACTCGGGGTCGCGGATCAGCCCTTCGGCGCGCAATTCAGCGGCAAGCCGCGTCCACACCCTCGGCGCTGGCTCTTCGGATGTCGCCAGTTGCCGCGCTTCGCTCGAGATCAGCTTCAGGTCCGAGATCAAATCCGAGCAATCCGGGCAGGACTTCAGATGATCCTCAAAATCAGTCTGAATCGCAACGTCCGGAGCGTCGTCGAGGAACTCCGGCAGAGCTCGTTGTACCTCTGAACACGTCATAGCAACTCTCTCCCCAATACCGCAATTACGTTTACCCGGTCTTGGCCTTTTCGGCTCTCATGAACTTCAGATAATCGCGCAGCTTCAATCGTGCTTTGTGGAGCTGCGACTTGCTGTTGCCTATCGAACATCCCACAATTTGGGCGATTTCATTATGCTCGAAGCCTTCAACATCGTGTAACACAAAAACCGTTCGATAGCCCGGCGGCAGCCGGTCAATGGCCCGCTGCAATTGCAGCCGATCAATAGAGCCGGTCAGCTTCAAGTCCTTGGTACCGAATTCTTTCCTTGGAGCTTCGTCGTCCGCTTCCAGAGTCTCTTCGAGCGACACCACTGGCAGGCCCTTCTTGCGCAGTTGCATCAGTACAACATTCACCGTCATGCGATGCAGCCAGGTAGAGAAGGCCGACTCGCCGCGAAAGGTGCCGATCTTGCGAAATAGCTGAAGAAATGCTTCCTGAGCCAGGTCTTCGGCCTGCGCGGGATTGGAGACCATGCGCAAACATAGCGAGTATACTCGGCGTTTGTGCAGGTGATACAAGACTTCGAAGGCTGCTTCGTGGCCCTGCTTCGCCTGCTCAATGGCTTCTGATTCGGTGATTCGTTGCTTCGGGTCGGTCAAGTCGCCTTTTCCGGCCGCTAGTGCTTCAGATGCGGCTTCAAACTCTTTTCGTTGTACAAATTTGCCGAGGAAGTTGCGGAAACGCTCTCGACCATTCCTTGCGTGCAAGAATACCAAAAACAGTAGCTTGCCGGATAATCCATCCTGCCAAAGTAACCTGCTAGCCAGACACAAAAATCACTTTCGTAACGCCCCACCCATCCCGCCGCCCTCCCGTAGAGACGGGGCTTGCCCCGTCTTGCGTGCGCCATCTCACTCGCGGCAGGAGACGCGACGAGCCGCGTCTCCGCGGGAAAGCCTGCTACGCCTTTGCTGTAATCGTCTCCAGCCCATGGCCACGTGGACCGATCTCGCGAATCCGCAGCAAAATGGCGAAAGTGAGCCCGACAAATCCGAGAATCGAGAAGATCCACATGCCGAGCCCGTATCCTCCCGGGTTGTCCAGACCGGCGTGGGCGTAGTCGTTGGCCTTGCCAATCAATAAGTTCAGGATGAAAAAGCCTATCTGCTGGATCAGCGTCATCAAAGCGTAAGCGGTGCCCAGTCGGGACTGGTCAACGATATAAGCGACTGACGGCCACATAACCGCCGGGATCAGCGAAAACGCTATCCCCATCATGCAGACAGGCACATAGAGCGAAATGTTCGTGTATCCCATCATCAAATAAACCGGCATCAGCAAAATCGAACCGAACATCATCAAAAACGCCCGCTTGCCGATTTTGTCGGCGAGCAGTCCGAAAAGCGGGGTCGCGATCATGGCCGAGAGGGGTAGCAGGCTGTTGAAGAATCCCGCCCGCTCGTGCGCCAGTACCCGCATCGCTTCGGAGGCACTTATGCCGCCGTGGGTCGCGAGAATCTTGTTGGTGAAGAAGTCGATGGCGAATGTACGGAAGGGAAAGATGGCCGAATAGAACGTAAAGCAGAGTCCGACGACAAACCAATAGGAAGAGTTGAATCGGAAAATCTGCCCGAACTCCAGTTTGTCTATCGAACCGGCCTGTCCAAGTTCATACCGTCCTTCTGCCCGGCTTTCAAGAACCCAGTAGATGACCGAGCAGACCACTGCGAGCACCCCGGCGCCCACGGCAATCAATAAGGGTCCCTGCCAGCTTGGTTCGCCAGCCGGACCATTGGGATAAAACGCCCAATTCGCCCAAGTCGGAGAATTGTCAGCCGCAACCGATGCCAAACGAGCAATCAGAAGATTGATCCCAAATGCAAAGCTCAGCTCTTTGCCCTTAAACCACTTAGCCAACACGGTCGTGACCGCAACGATCATGGACTCGGCGCCCAGACCGAGGACGGTCCGGCCGGCGATCATCACTCCGGGCCGCCCGCGCGCGGCGGTGAGCGCGGCTCCCAACAGGCAAAGTGTGGCAAAGAACGTGATCGCCTTTTTGGTGCCGATTCGATCAATAATGATGCCGCCGATCAGCAGAGTCGCAACCGCAGCTACGCTATAGGACGCGTTCAACCACCCGAATGCCGTCGCAGAGAAATGCAGCGTGTCGATGAAAATGCGTTCAAGGGGATTGATGCTGTCATAAATGTAGTAATTGCCGCCCATCGCCAGGCTGACGAACAGCAGCACGGCCCAACGGTAAAGACGAGACGGTTCCGGTCGAGCGGCGTCAACCCGGGTGGTATCAACCATCAAGGCACTCATCCTCGGCGCCGAGCGGCGCCTGCATCGTATGTGTGAAGAGAATCAACCGGACGAAGATAGCAGATTGAGGAAGGGAATTGCTGAGATTGTGGTTCCTGATAGCTGTTGTATGGTGGGCAGCGTTGCGAGGTGTTCCTTGCACAATTCTGGTCGCGTTTTCCCAACAGTGCTGTTGTTGCTGACCTCGCCTTTGCCATCTTGGTCCAAGGAGTCTTCGCCGCCTGAGGCTCACCCGAAGGTGTGTGTCGCCCTGATCAGCAACCGGACGACCACGTCGCTATTTGTGGAACGGATGACTGAGCGGTTGACCAAGAGTCTGGTCCAAAAAAAGTTCGCTGCAGGAGCCATGGATTCATCCACCACCGACGAACGTGAACTGCACCCAACGCTGGCGAATGGCGAAGAGGTAAAGCGTCAGGAGTGCGATTACCTGGTGCTCACCCAAGTTGCCAACCCCAAAACCAATCTGACTGAGCCCAGAGTTCCATCGATTGTCATCGGCCGTAGGACGCCCAGTACCGATGCGAGTGATCCTTTTGGCGGGCAGTTCGGGCCAGTCTATCGCGACAACCTGGAGATAAAGTTCGCGCTGTTTCGTCCGGGGAAGTTTTCGGCCATTATGAACACGACAATCCTTGCGCAGCCCTCCGCCAACGTGTCGGATAGCCTGGTGCAGAGTATGGATCGGGTCGCCGACCGCGTGAGTCATGAACTGAAGAAAAAATGACCACGAGCGAGTAGTGGCCCCAAGAGCGGTTCACCGGCTCCCAACCACGCCGTGCACCGATTCGATCAGCTTGCCCGAATCATAGCCGATACCGTCCTTGAACACAGTCTCTACGTTCTCAATGTCTTCGATCCGCTTCGACGGGTCGCCCTTGATCACGACCAAGTCCGCCTGCTTGCCGGGAGTGACAGTGCCGATGCGGTCCAGTTCGCCCAAAAACTGTGCGCCGTTTGCGGTTGCGATATGAATGGCCTCCAGCGGTGTGAAGCCCGCCTCAACCAGCAACTCCACCTCGCGCTGATCTCCGAAGCCCGCGATCACTCCTCCCATGCCAGTCGGATCCAGCCCGGCCAGGAGTACTCCTCCGGCTTGCGCGAAAGCATGCTCGAATTCCATTTCCTTCTTGAAAGCGGCTGGCCACGGGGAAACATCGCTCCCGTATTGCTGGCGCAGCCGGCTGGAGTCGGTGGAGCGAACTCGCTCCCACAGTAAGGCGCTGCGCGCGTCGGGAGAAAGCGCTTCGAGGACGCGCTTCCCGATCGTCGGTCGTCCCGTGAAACTCCCCATCTCAAAAACGGGAAGCGTCGAGGTAACCGCAACGTGATGTTGGATCAAGTCAAGGATCGTTTCGTGTAGAGGGCCTGCCTTCACGTCGAGCTTGGAGATCAGATCGGGATTCTCTGGCGAAGCTGGGCATTCCCCCGGCTTTTTCGCGGGCAGAAATTCCGTATCGACCAGCACACCGTGCTCCAGATCGTCGATGCCGAGCGCAGCCGCTTCGCGAAAGCCGATTGAACACAGGTGCCCAGTAACCTTTGCGCCACGCTGATGGGCTGCGGTGATGGCGGCCGAGAGTTCCGCCGGGGTGATGAACATGTACGCCTTGAAATTGTCCACACCCTGATCGAGCCAAAAGTTGACGGTCTTAGTTGCGTCATCAGGGCCGGTGAGCTGGTGCAACTGCAAGGCCCAACTGCCAGCACCTTCAAGATAGGGTCCGGTAACGTGGATCTTCGGGCCCGGCGTTTCGCCCTTGTCGATTTGCCTCTTGAGCTCAAGATCAGTGTAAGGCTCGAGCGAACCGGTGGTGCGGATGGTCGTCACACCACCAGCAAGGTAGAGACGCGGAAAGCTGAACGCCATCTCGCCGAAGATGCCGTTACCCATGGGATAAAACATATGATCGTGCATGCCAACAAGACCGGGGATGACACTATAGCCGTGCAGATCGAGCACTTGGGCATCTTTGGGGATATTCGGCGACGCGGCGTCAGAAACCGATTCGATCTTTCCCTTGGAGATGACCAACGTCTGATCTTCCCGCGCGGCCGCACCCGTGCCGTCAATCACGCGCACGTGGGTCAGGGCCACCACGGGCGCACTCACCCTCACGAAGCCGCGCACCTGGGGCGAGAGAACTTGGGCTGCGAGAGTAGCAGAGCAAACAAGCATCAAGAGGATGCCAACGAGCAGTTTGCGCATGGTTCTTCCTTCCATAACCGCAGGTCAGGATTCTATCGAAGAAAACACAAGTCCGGGGGGAACATAAAGATTAGCGCGGCGATAGGAACAAAAAGGCTCCCAGCCGCCGACATGACATAAGGTCGCGACCGAGAGCCTAAAACTGAGACTGATAACTGAGTGCCGCCTTTACATCTTTTCCGTCTTGCCGTCGTATTTCACAGTGCCGTTCTTCTCATTCTGGCGGGTGACGTCGTCGTTGGTGTACACGTGGCCGGCTTTCCTGACGCCCTTCGATTCATTCGCTCCGACCGCCGCGCTGGCGATGTGCTCCGGTCCCGTAAAATATGTCCAGTTGGCGCGCGCTTCTTCGCGTCGGCCATGTTCTTCGTTAGAACGCTCTTCATGCCGACGCTCTTCGCGCATCGCGTCGTGCATACCGTCGTGCGTACGATGACCTTCGCGTCCAATCGCCTCGGGATACAGCTGCACCTCTGGTGTGATCAACGGAGCGCCGCCGCCCTGATACCACACAGGCACGGTATAAACGGAGCTAGTCGATCCCTGAATCTGCGAAAGCGTGGCGTTGGTGGCACCGGCAATTAATCCCGTGGTGGCGTTGCTCGCTCCCACCGGATTCGGCGAAACCTGTTGCAGCGATATCTCTGGCGTGGTCAGAAGCGGGACAAACGGCCCGCATCCATAAAAACAAGGGCTGTAACCTGGGTGAGAAAAGGGCTGTTGCCCAAAGGCTGTTACTGCCAGCAAAACTAGCGCCATCAGAACCAAATAGGGTCGCATACTGCCTCCACTGGGGCTAATACATCTCTGCTCTAAGTGCAGTTTGCTGGCCAGTTCCCGCTGGGCGGATGACACCCATGATGTTCGGAGATTCACGGCGCTCTCGGCTCAACAACTGAGACTCAGGCGAGGACCGGAGCGACGCTTGTGAAAATTGGTGCGCACAACATGCAATCGATTAGCGCTGCGGCAATTCTCAACTGCCTACATATCGCGCATACAGGCTGCGCGCAATGGCAGTGTCGGTCGTGCCCTTGATGATCGCCCGGCCGTCGGGAAACAGCGTCATTTCATACGGCTCGCGCCAGAACTTCAACACAAACTCGTTGTGGTGAACGTTGCCGTGAGGCCGAAGGCGGGAGCTCAGCTCCACAAAATCCACCGGCCGCTGCCGCTCATGGATCTGCACGGAATTCCTTCCACACAACGTGATGTGAGGCCGCCCCTCACCTGCGAGATGAACGAAGTCTCCCAGGCACGCTCGGCATCCCGCTCGCGGATGAGCCGCCGCCAACTCCGCTCGTTCGTTCGTCCAGACATCCCAGGAAAGCAGCGTCCGCCGCATCTTCGAACGGGCGCCCACCAGAAACTTCAACGCCTCGGTCGCCGCAATCGACGCCACCAGGTTCACTGCGGAATTCAGAATGCCGGCCGTCTCACACGTCTCCACGGTCCCACGGGGAGCTTCTGGAAAGATGCAAGCCAGGCAAGCCGTCTCGCCGGGCAGGATGTTCGTGGTCACCGTGTAACTGCCGACCGCCGCCGTGTAAATCCAGGCCACGGAGTTTTTCAGCGCATAGTCGTTGATTAGATATCGGGTTTCGTAATTGTCGGTACCATCCAGGATCAAGTCGCAACCGCCGAGCATGGAATCGACATTAGCCGGAGTCAGATCTGCGACATGGGGCTCGACGGCGATCTGCGAGTTGAAGCGCGTAATTTGTCGCGCCGCCGCGATCGCCTTGGGCACAGACTCGCGCGCGTCATTTTCGTCGAACAAAGCCTGCCGCTGCAAGTTGCTGGGCTCGACGTAGTCGCGGTCGAGAATCCGCAGCGTCCCAATGCCCGAACGCGCTAGCAACGAGGCCAGGGCAGAACCGGTGGCGCCACATCCGACGATAACCACGCGGGACTGTGACAGCTTTTTCTGCCCCTCCGCCCCGATCTCCTTAAACAACACCTGCCGCGAGTAGCGGTCGTCCATCTCGAAGGCGTCCATTTCCAAGGCAATAACCTTAGCGATTACCTTTCCCAAGCTTTCAAACCAGTATTATAGGTGCGCGGTCGTCAACTTTCTTTTTGCGAGCAACGCGTGCCGTTTTGCGAGTCATCGAACCCGAAGTGTTTCATGGTTAACCAGCCTGAATTTCGGGAGAGCTTGCTCGTGCGGGGACGGGCGCCCTCGCCCGTCGAAGCCGAGCGCAGCTCGGCAGCCTACTGCGGTCACAGCAACTTCGGGTTCGCTGTAAGTGGCGTCCGATTTGTGTTGGCTCTTTTGTTGGTGCTGTCCAACGCAACAGGTTGGGCGCAGAATTCCCCCACCGCCGCGCAGCAACCTCACGAATCGCCCTCGCGGTCCGGAACAGAGTCCGGAGCCAAGTCTGAAGCCAAGTTCGGCACCATCACACCTTATCTCGGGTTAGCGATTGATCAGATCGAGTTGCCGGGCGTGCCGCCGGAAGACGCGGCTACGCTGCTGGCGGCCACGCCGCTCAAGATCGGCGAACCTCTCACGCGCGAAGCACTGCACGACGCGATGCAGGCTCTTTTTGCCACCGGACGGTTCGGCGATATTCAGGCCGAGGCGGATCACACCGACACCGGCGGCGTAAGGCTGCGCTTTTTGACGACCGCCAATTTTTTCGTGGGCATGCTGACCATTGAAGGCGTTACCACCAATCCGTCCCCGAACCAATTGGCAAGCGCCACCCGGTTACAACTCGGCGAACTTTACGCGCGCGATAAAATCGACCGCGCTCTGGCGGGCATCCAACGCGTGCTGGAAGAAAACGGATTCCACCAGTCGAGAGTGACGATCTCCGAAGAGCGCGACGAGCTGCAACATCAGACCAACATGACGTTCCATGTCGTAACCGGGCCGCGTGCCGTAGTCGGAGAGATCAAACTGGAAGGGGACGCAGGCTATCCCGTTGAAGAGATCAGGGAAATCGCCAAGCTGCATACCGGCGATTCAGTTATATCGAGCCGCATTACACGCGCTCTACAACGCATTCGCACTCGGTATCAGAAGCAGGATCGTCTTCTAGCCCAGGTCTCTGTGGCCAACCGCACCTACCATCCCGAGCTCAACGCAGTCGACTACGTCTTTAAAGTGGAACGCGGTCCCGTGGTGGAGATTGCAGCCCAGGGTTTCAAACTCAGCCAGCGCACGCTGCGGAAGCTGGTGCCAATCTATGAAGAAGGCGCGGTCGACGATGATCTACTCAACGAAGGCCGGCGCAACATCACGAACCATCTTCAGACCCTCGGCTACTTCGAAGCCACCGCTACCGTGAGCCAGCTGACTTCGCCAGACGGCAAGAATCTTCAGGTGGTTTATGTCGTCAATCCCGGGGCCCGTCACAAACTCGCTGCCATCCGTATTCGCGGCAATCGATATTTCGACGACGATCTGATTCGCTCGCGCATGCAGAATCAATCCGCCGGACGGCTGTTCAGTCACGGGCGCTACAGCGAAGTCTTTCTCGAAGAGGACGTGCGGAGTATTCAGGCTCTCTATCGGGCGAGTGGTTTCCGGCAGGCCGAAGTCACCAGCAAACTGGTGGAAAAGTATCAGGGTAATCCGTTGCAGCTTGCCATCGAAATCGTAATCAAAGAGGGACTGCAGACGCGCGTCGTATGGGTCCGCGTCGAGGGCAGCTATACGCTTCCGCAGGAACAGCTTCCCGAAATTTCCACGGCTGAAGGGCAAGGCTTTGATGAATCGAGTCTGGCGGATGACCGCGACACGATCCTGGGAAAGTATTTCGATAGTGGTTTTCCCAATGCCACGGTCGACGTCGGCTATGTTGCGATTCCGTCATCGGACAAATTGCCCCGTGTTGGTGTGACCTTTACGATTCATGAAGGCGAGCAATTTTTTGTCAATCAGCTTTTTCTCGATGGGCTGAACCACACCCGCCCAGGAGTCGCCCGCCGGGAAATTCGGGTGCAAGCGGGCGCGCCCTTAAGCCAGCAGGACATGCTGGAGAGCCAGCGCCGCCTGTACGACCTCGGCCTTTTCAAGCAAGTAGACACGGCCATCCAGAACCCTGAGGGCACCGAGTCCCACAAGAACGTGCTCGTCACTGTGCGCGAGGCGGATCGCTACACGTTTGATTATGGTATTGGTATCGAGTTCCAGACCGGGCAGCCGTCATTTGGAACCAACCGGCCACTCGGGCAGACAGGAGTCAGTCCCAGAGTGTCCTTCGGTGTGAGTCGCATCAACGTTGGCGGTCGCCACCAGACCCTCACCATGAAGACCAACGTTGGCCGCCTGCAGCAGAGAGGGCTCATCAATTTCGATGTTCCCAAACTGCTGAACCGGGACCTTCGGTTCTCCGCCACTGCGTATTACGACAACACCGTGGACGTCTCGACGTTTACTTCGGAACGGCTGGAGGGCACTTTGCAAGCTTTACAAGTGCTGAAACGAGACCAGGTCAGTGGCCGCGAACTGACAAGTATGGCGTACCGCTTTTCCTATCGCCGGGTAAAGGCTAGCAGCATTCAGGTTACTGACAACCTCATTCCGCTCCTCTCGAAGCCAACCCGGGTGGGAATCCCCAATTTTCTCTACGTGCGCAACCGGCGCGATAACGATCTGGAGAGTACGCGCGGCAGCTACACTACCGTCGAAGGCGGCGTTGCCTCCAGCTATTTTGGCTCCGAGGCTGACTTCAGCCGGGTGCTCGTTAAGAACGCCACCTACCATACGTTTTTTCGAAATCGCAGCACTCGACAAGGATTCGTCTTCGCCCGATCCACCAGCATCGGGATTGAGAACCCTTTCGGAAACACGGTAATACTGGATCCGGCGGAAACGGCGCCAGTCGGCCATACGCTTGTTCCTCTCCCGGAGCGTTTTTTCAGCGGCGGAGGCAACTCCCATCGCGGGTTTGGGTTAAATCAGGCAGGACCGCGCGACCCCTTCACCGGATTTCCCGTCGGGGGTAGCGCTGTGTTCCTCAACAGTCTGGAGATGCGTTTTCCAAATATTACCGTGCCTTACCTTCTGGATAACATCGGTTTTTCTCTTTTTCACGATATGGGCAATGTGTTTGCGCGGCCCCAGGAAATGTTCCCCAGCCTGGCGCGTTTTCACCAGCCTGGCCAGGAATTCTGTTTCCATGACCTCAACCACGAAAAGTGCGGTTACAACTATGCTTCACACGCCATTGGCGTTGGAGTGCGCTATCAGACGCCGATTGGGCCGTTGCGCTTCGACTTCGGATACAATTTAAATCCGCCCTACTTTCCCAGCTTCACCAACATCACGACCAACACGGTGACTGGGCAATCTGTCGGGCAGTTTGGTTTCCAGCGCGCCAGCCATTTCAACTTTTCGTTCAGCGTTGGGCAGTCTTTCTGATGAAACCCCGACTGATCAAACTCGGAATCTGGTGGAGCGACGGGCCTCCTCGCCCGTCAAGACGGGCGGGGACGCCCGGCTCTCCACCAGCAAGCATCAAAATCGGGAGACATGGCGCCCTGGTGACGGCGCTGAGCATTGCGCTGGCGATCTCGTCGGTAGGCGGCGAGATTGTCGATCGTGTGGTTACCAGCGTTAACGGTCACGTGGTTTTGCAGAGCGATTGGGAGCAGGAACTGGATTTTGAGGCTTTTTCGAATGCCCGCGATTCAGATTCGCTCACCTCGGCCGATCGCAACGCAGCCCTTGATCGCCTGATCGATCAGGAACTGTTGCGGGAACAGGTTCGGCCATCTCAACCAGCTCCTCCCGAACTGGTCGCGGCCCGCGTTGCCGAACTCCGCAAGCTCCATCCGGAGTGTGCCACCGACGACGGATGGCGCGCCACGCTGCAACGTTATGGGCTGACGCAAAAGTCGCTTGAGAAACGTGTGGCCGACCAGATCCAGCTCATGAAGCTCGTTGAAGACCACTTGCAGCCGTCGATCCAGATCGATCAGCGGGCGGTCGAAACTTATTACCACGATCAGTTGCTGCCGGAGATGAAACGGGCCGGCAGCCCCGCAGCACCGTTGACCGAAGTCTTTGACCGAATCAAGGATTTGCTGGCCGAGCGCAAAATGAACGAACTGCTCTCTGTGTGGCTGGCGAGTCTGCGCTCTGGGAGCCATATCTTGACGCCTGAATCCAGTGCCGGAGAGCGGACCCCTTGAGCGAGCAACCGAGCGAGCAAGCGACCGAGCAATTGACCGATCAATCGAGCCAGTCGCCTCCTCCTGAGCGCCGCCGTATTCTGTGGAAAGTTTTTCTCCTGTTTTGTCTATTCAGCCTGATTGGATTCGCGGCGCTCGCCTGGTACGCCACTACGGATTCCTTTCAGCGGCTGATTCGGCGCCGAGTGATCGCATCGATAGAGAAAATCACCGGTGGCCGCGCCGAACTCGGCGAATTTCACACCATCCCTTTCCGCCTCCGCGTGGATGCTCGCAACCTCACCATCCACGGTCGCGAGGCTTCGGATCAGATTCCATTTCTCCGGGTCGACCGCGTGCAAGCGGAATTGAAGATTATTTCGCTGCTCAGCACCACAATCGGATTGCATTCTCTGGTTCTGGAGCATCCTGTCGTCCACGTCATTGTCTATCCCAATGGCGCCACCAACATCCCCGCGCCACCGGTGAGCTCTTCGCCCGGCCAGGGGCCGGTGGAACAGCTTATCTCGTTTTCGGTTTCGCGCATCGAGGTGCAACGCGGAGAGGTCCTCTGGGAAGACAAGAAAATGCCGTTTGATTTTGACGCTCGCGACGTGGCGCTGCTTTTGAATTACTCCTTGCTGCGGCGGCAATATGAAGTCCATCTCCTCGCGGGAAGCGTTGCTACGCGTTTTAAACAGTATCCCTCGTTTTCATGGCGCGGTGATACCTCGCTGGTTCTGGCGCGCGGGCGCGCCGACATCAGCAATTTGACGATGACTTCCGGAAAATCCGAAATTCACTTCGCAGGCAAGTTGCAGGACTTTCACAATCCCCAACTGAACGGTGATTATCACGGCCTCGCGGATCTCGGCGAACTCGCTTCCCTGGCAGGGCAGGCGCAAATTCGAAAGGGTACCGTGCAGTTTGAGGGCAAAGCGTCCTGGAACCTGCGGGATTTTTCGACCCAGGGAACCGTGCAGGCCAAAGATATCGACTGGTCGAACGATAAGCTGGTGATGCGGAACGGCCGCATTGCCGCAGGTTTCTCCGTCGTCCCGAACCGCTTCCACGTTTTTTCGATCAAGGCGAACCTGCTCGGCGGAGACCTGTCGGGCGATGCCGATGTGACGAACTGGCAGAGTTCTCTCGAACCGTCGCCGGTTCCAGGGCGGCGCCGTGTAATCGGGCGAGTCCCAGCGGGAAGCCTTCAGCGCGGTTCGGTGCGCCTGCAATTGTCGGGCTTCCCACTGCTACCGGGCCTGGAAGTACTCAGCTCAAAGAGACTACCCCTGGATAGCCTCGCCCTCTCCGGACGCGCCAGCGGCAATCTTGAGATGCTTTGGGTGGGCTCGATTCGGGATGCGGGAACTCGCCTGAGCCTCAGCATCGCGCCGCCGCTAAAGCCGACACCGAGCGAGATTCCTGTGCACGGCAAGGTTGAGGGCATCTATCGCGGATCACGCGACGAATTGGATATAACCGAACTTCACCTGACAACACCAGGCTCTGAAATCACCGCTGCCGGCAATCCGGCCGCGGCCTCAGCGCTGCGATTCTCGTTCACCAGTCACAACCTGAAGGAATGGGCACCGCTGCTCGAAGCGGCCTACGGATCACGGGATCAGCCCTTTGCCGTTCACGGCTGGGCGAGCGTTACCGGCAACGCCAGCGGCAAACTCTCCGCGCTTTCCGTCAGTGGAAATCTCGAAGTCTACGACTTCGACACCGTCTTGCCGGCGACCGAACGCGTCGCCTCTCGAGCCGTTCACTGGGACGCACTCTCTGCCGGCATTCAATACTCCAGCAGTCATTTCACCGCGCACAACGGCTCGCTCATTCACGCTCACACCACGGTGCGCTTCGAGGCCACTGCCACATTGGCGGACGGTAGACTGCCGGAGAGCGCTCCTTTTACTCTGCACTTTGACGCCAGCAACGCCGACGTGGCGGAGTTCGCGCAATTGGCTGGAGTCGCGCGTCCCTTTGCCGGCACTCTGAATATGTCTGCCACCCTTTCGGGTACGCGCGCCAATCCTCATGGCGATGGTCACCTCGAGATTCAAAATGGAATGGCTTACGGAGTGGGCATTCCTTTATTGAAGAGTGATCTCCGCCTCGCCGATGGCGAGCTTCAGTTCAACAACATCGATGCCAGCGCCTACGATGCCCCACTTTCCGGGAGCGCGGCCATCAGTTTGCCGAGCATTGGCAGCTCGAACATTGGCAGGCCGAACGTCAGTTGGTCGAACACTCAATTTCGCCTGAATCTCTCCGGACGCAACCTCAATATCGCGCGCTTCCCGCGCTTGCAGACAGGCCGGATGACGGCGGATGGCGTCGCCGATTTCACGGTGCGAGCCAGTGGCACCCGCGAGCAGCCTTCGATTGAAGCGCACGTACATCTTAAGGACCTCGCTTTCGACAAAGAGCGCGCCGGAGATTTCTACGTTGATGCGGTCACCCATGGAGCGCAACTCGATCTCAATGCCCACTCGGACTTCGATAAAGCTGGTTTGACCGTTCAGGGGAACGTCAGATTGGAGCAAGACTTTCCTGCCGATCTGAACCTGGCCTTCCATCGCCTGGATGCCGATTCGCTTTTGCGCATTTATCTGCCGGGAAAGATCACTGGACACTCCCTTTTAGAAGGGACGCTCCACGTACGCGGACCCCTGCGCACTCCCCGCGATTTAAAAGCGGAAGCCGAGCTCCAGTCTCTCAGCTTCGAGGTCGCGCACCAGCCGATACAAAGTGTCGGTCCCATTCGCTTCGAGGTCGCCAATCAAATGCTGCTGGTCGAAAGCCTGCACCTCGCGGGAAGCGGAACCGATTTCACCGCCCATGGCCGGGCGCATTTAGCCGGAGCTCAAGAGCTAGACATCCGTCTGGACGGCTCGGTCAACATGGCGCTATGGCAGTCGCTCAATCCCAAAATCCTGGCGCGCGGCAATCTGGGCGTAAACCTCAATGCCGGCGGCACGCTTTCGCAGCCCGTGCTGCAAGGCCGCCTGGAAGTGAAGAACACCTACATCAGCCACAATGACTTTCCCAGCGGCCTGAGCGCCCTGAATGGCGTCTTACTGTTCGATCGCAACCGCATTCAGATCGAGAGTCTCAACGGCACCACTGGCGGAGGCACCATTGCATTGACCGGGTCCGCGTCCTACCAGAGCGGCGGCGGGTTCGCTCTCGATTTCGGTGCGACTGCGCATGGCGTTCGCCTGCGTTATCCTCCAGGCGTAAGTTCTACCGCGAACGCGGATCTCCGGCTGACCGGCACCACGAGTACCGCTCTGCTAAGTGGCGATGTGGTGGTGACCAAGCTGGCAGTCACTCCAGGATTTGACTTCGCTGCCTATATCGAAAGGAGCAAGCAGGCGGGCGTCTTGACCGAGAGCGATAGTCTACAGAGTCGCCTTAAGCTCGATGTTCGCGTGGTGACGACTCCTGAACTGGAGATGCAAACGGCCATCGCCAGGCTCTCGGGCAACGCGGACCTCAGGGTGCGCGGCACCGCCGACCGTCCAGCAATTCTCGGACGGGTCGAGGTTCTGGAAGGAGATATCTCTTTCAATGGGAATAAGTACCGCCTCGAACGCGGCGATGTTACCTTCGCGAATCCGGCGAGGACACAGCCGATCATCGACCTGCAGGCGACAACGCGCGTGCGCGATTATGACATCACGGTGCAATTCCGCGGTGACGCCAGCGCCACCAACGGCTTGAAAGTCACCTGGCAGTCCGAGCCTCAACTTCCCGAAGCTGACGTCATCGCGCTGCTGGCGCTAGGTCGCACGCGCGCAGAGTCGGCTGCAGCCGGCTCCGGCGGATCCTTTGGGTTTGGCGGAGAAGCTTCGAACCTGTTAATTAATCAGGCCCTCAACAGCACCGTTAACAGCCGTTTGCAGCGTTTGTTCGGAGCGAGTCGCGTCAAGATCGATCCTCAGGGACTCGCCAGCGAAACCAACGTGGTTCGAGGACCGCAGGTCACCGTCGAGCAGCAGGTGGCCAGCAATCTCACCCTGACCTACAGCACCAACGTCTCAGTTTCCACCCAGCAGATCATCCAGGTGGAGTACAACGTAACGCGAACTATTTCGATCGTCGCTCTGCGCGATCAGAATGGAGTCGTCAGTTTCGATTTTAGGATACGGTGTAGGAGAAAGTGATCTCCGATGTAAATCCCCGAGATTCTTCTTCGTGCTCCTTAGTGTCCTTAGTGGTTCAAGATTCTTGCCCTTGACATAACTCTCCAAACCAGCAACTCTATTTGTTTTTCACTACACGCCCGGAGAAACGGGTAAGGGAGCCAATTTGCGAGTACGGGTCTTTTATCACGACAAGTGTTTTGACGGGGCTTCCTCGGCGGCCCTGTTCTCCCGTTTCTACCGGGAACGAATCCGCAGCGATGTGGACTTCGTTTATTCCGGCCTGCTGCACCGTGCGGGCGCTCTTTTCGACGAGAAGCAGTTTGACGGCGACGAGAATGCCATCGTCGATTTCAAGTATTCCAGTTCGCCGAAAATCACCTGGTGGTTCGATCACCACGAAAGCGCTTTTCTTTCCCCGGCCGATGCCGCCCATTTCGAGCAGGATCAGAGCAACTGCAAATTCTACGATCCGGATTTCAAATCCTGCACCAGCTTCATTGCCATGATCGCGAAAGAACGCTTCGGCTTCGATCCGCGGCCGGTGGCGGAACTCGTCCAGTGGACCGACATCGTCGACGGCGCCATGTACGAAGACGCCAAGTCGGCGGTAGAGATGAAGGCTCCCGCCATGAAGCTGACCATGGCCATCGAGTCCGCCACGGATCGCGACTTCGTCAAGACGATGATTCCGCTGCTCGCCTCCCAACCTCTTGCCAGTATTCTTGAGGAGCCATTTGTCGCCGCCGTCCTGCCGCCGCTGCTCGAACGCCACCAGCGTTCTATCGAGATTTTGCGGCAGCGCAGCGTAGAAAAAGACGGCACGATTTTCTTCGACATCTCCGACCTCGACCTCGAAGGCTACAACAAATTCATTCCCTACTATCTGCATCCCGATTCGATCTACAGCATTGGAGTCAGCAAGAGTTCGTTCCGGGTAAAAGTTTCGGTCGGATCGAATCCGTGGTCGAAACGCCCGCCGACCGTCAACTTAGCCAGAGTCTGCGAGCGCTACGGCGGCGGTGGACACGCCCGCGTCGGAGCAATCTCGTTCGACGTCACCCAGGGTGAAGCCGCCCACAAAGCCGCTCTAGAGGTCGCGGAGGAGTTGCGTGCCAGCGTTCGGCAGCAGACTTGAAGCCTAGCCGCTTCCCATGTTCAACATTCATCCCAGAATCCCGCATCCCAAAATTGACGATCCGGCGCACATCAAAGGCGTGCGCACGGTCGCCACGGTCGAGTTTACGAAAGGGATCGTCGTCGTTCTCGCGGGTCTCGGTGTCTTCTCCATGCGGCACATGGATATCTGGGGAATAGCCGAAAGCTTTTTGGAATTTTTCCACGTTAACCCTCTTAACCACTACGTCGGAGTTTTTATCGACCTGGTGTACCGGGTCAGCGACGTTCGCCTTTGGAAGATCGCCGTGATCGCGACGGTCTATGTGATCATTCGCTTCGTCGAGGCCTACGGCCTGTGGTATACACGCCCGTGGGCGGAGTGGATGGCGATCGCCTCGGGCTCCATCTACATCCCATTCGAGGTAGCCGATCTGTCGCGGCGGCCAGGATGGTTTCAACTTCTAATTGTTGTCATCAATGTGGGGATCGTTCTCTACATGCTGATGCTGCGACTGGAAGCTGCGAAGAAGCGGCATGCGGCACGGATGCATTTGTAGCGATCCGGGACGGCGTCAGAGGGTATTGGCGACAGAGTTATTATCTCGATGATAACCCCACCCCCTTCCCCCCTGGTCTCCTGGAATCATAGAGTTGGCGGGAATTTTCGGACTTGGTCTTTGAATCAAAAGGACTTATATCAAAGTATTCTGGAATAAGGACTTACGAATTCCGTTTCTCCTCCGGCCCCGCTCAGGGTCACGCCCGCCTCAACTTACGGTTGTTAAACCCGCATGCCCTATTGACACGTTAGGCCATGAAAATGGTCGGTTCTTCTCGGAGCACTCTGTTGTTGTCGAAGATCGTTCCCGCCTACCGGGGCCCTCCTTAGAGGTATTTTCGAAGCAAAGAGCGTTTTCTTGTGTAGGCACACTACAAACCTGAGTTTCGCATAAGTGAGGATTTTGTGTCTGTGATGGGGATCACAGAAGATTGTGACAAAGGTTTTGGGGGCGCTGGTGGAGCGACGGGCGCGCCCTCGCCGTCGCTCCACAACTCAAGATCGGCGAGCCGGACACCAACCGGCGCAGACCTTAGCCGAGCCGCGTTCTTCGGCAAGCTAAGCCTCTCGGGTGGTACCCAGGGCCGGGTAGGTAACCCACGGCAGACCCAATCCCAACCGTCAACGAGTGCTATCGCCTGTGGGTGTTGAAAAACTCTTTTTACGGAATTTCACCAATAAAATTCCTTCGTAAGTCATTGAATATTAGTTCGCCGCAGGCGTGGAAATTCGCTGAAATTACTGGTTTGGTTCCTTTTTCAACAGCCACGCCTGATTACAACAACTATCGTTTACTTTGGTGTAAGATTCTCTTCTGTTGGGAGGCGCTCCTACCTTGCGCACGGTGCTCCCCATCTCCGTTCTCCTTCTCTTGGTGGGTGTTGTCCTGGCACAGGAACGTCTTCCCGCGTCTACTCAAGCGCGTCTCGCAACTGCGGCTTACCTAGAAGGCTTTGCATTACCCGATTTCACAAAAGTCATGTCTAAGGCACAATCGGGTGACCGAGAAGCTCAGTATCTAATGGCCCTCATCTACCTAGAGGGTCGATTGGTTCCAAAAGACTTCACTACGGGGCAAAGCTGGATGCTCAAGTCTGCCGAGCAAGGCTACGTGCCCGCCCAAGCAGGAATGGGCGAGATGTACTTGAATGGCATCAGGCACAACGGTGTGATCCCCGATTACGTTGATGCCGAGAGATGGTTGCGTTTGGCGGCTACGCAAGGTGACGCAGACGCACAAGTCTGGCTGGGGAATGGGTATGAACGTGGCTATTTTGGAACATTCGACTATCGAGAGGCATTCAACTGGCTAAGGAAGGCCGCTGCGCAGGGGCTGCCAGGCGCGCAGTTCAGCCTGGGCCAGATGTACGAGGAGGGAGAAGGCGTTCCTGAGAGCGACTCTATGGCGGCCAATTGGTACAGGAAGGCGGCGGATCACTTCCCCGAAGAAGACTTGGGAGGGGTTTGGGAAGCGGAAGTTCAGCTGGCCCAGATGTACCGCGATGGTCGTCTGCCGAAGGATTACGTAGAAGCGTACATGTGGTTCGCAATTGTCGGCTCGGCTGTGGTCCCTCGTGCTGATGAAGACATAAAATTGGCCGCTCAGCATATGACCAAAGCGCAGATCGCTAAAGCCCAGCTCATGGCAGAGAACTGGACCAGACGACATAGACGGCAAGGGCCAACGAGCGGTGACAATTCTCTGCAACCCGCACAGGCTGCGAAGTAATCGGTACGTGAACGTGAGGATGGTTGGCGTAACATCGCCATTACACTCGCGACAGGGGTTCTGAGTGTAAACGTGTTTACAACAGCCGTACGTCCGTTTCCCAGTTGAGATTTCTGGGCTGACGGATCTTCTACTGCTTCATGACCTGCGATCCGGCCTCAGTGATGCTGCCTTTTACGAGATCAGTTTGAATTTTGAGTTTCTGCCGCGGGCGCAGGTCCACCATGGTATCGAAGGGCAGGTAGCCGGGTAAAGCGATACGCAGGCGGTGCTGTCCGGGAGTAAGGAGCATGGCTTTGCCCACGCCGTTAAACTCGTCTACGTGTCCGGCGTATTGACCGTCGACAAAGACCGCCGCCCGAGATGGGGTGGCGGCTATTTTTAGTTCGCCCGTAGCGTCCTTAGTCGGCAATCGGGCCGATTTCACTAAGGCGACGTTGATTTGCTCGATCTGCCCAGGCTCCAGGATGACCTGCTTGACAAACTCGTTGTACCAGGCCTGGCGGATGACAATTTCGTGCTTGCCGGGCAAGAGCATTAGCTTCTTGTCATCTGCAAGTTCTTTTACAAAGCCTACGTATTGCCCGTCTACCCATACTCCCGCGGTCTTTTCGTCTTTGGTGTGAGCGGCGAATCGCAACTCGGACTGTACCCGGTCTTCGGCGCCCACCACACCTATCAACAAAATCAGTGCGATTGGCATCACTCTACGATTGGACATTTTGGTCTCCAAAAGGGTCAGACTGACTGGATGGCGGTGCTTGGGAAGTGAGTTCGGGAATCGAGCTCGGGAATCTCAGCTCACTTGAGAAGCAACTGCGTACTGATTAATACCTCAGAACCAACTCAAGAGCAAGCTTGTGTACTCGTCCAGTAGATGAGTGACACTTCATTCCTTTCGTTGGGATGAGATTTGCAGCAGGAACTGGTGTGGAGTTAGATACCCCAGGGACTGATGAG
>Ga0307477_10000356_pt1 | contig 54112 bp, 50 predicted proteins | sample atmos_gasesECM2C_FD_203316 | JGI IMG/M metagenome (GOLD analysis project Ga0307477, IMG submission 203316) | Hardwood forest soil microbial communities from Morgan-Monroe State Forest, Indiana, United States - atmos_gasesECM2C_515 | ecosystem: Environmental > Terrestrial > Soil > Temperate... | reverse complement strand
GGCTGTACGACTTCAAAACGCCACCCTGGATCACGCAAAACGCGCCGGTTCCCGCCCAGGCCATGCACTTCAGAAATCCTCGCCGGTCCACTCCGTCGTGGTTGTGGTCGTGCACGAGTGCATCTTTTTTCTTCTCGGACATCCTAACCCTCCATAACTACTGTGATTGGTATCTCGTTTCTAAGCACTGCACGTGCCGTTGGGAGTGGCGGCGCGAGATGGTTTGGGGGTTGCCCGCGCCGCCCTTGAACGTGCTTGCATTCATCCAGACCGTGGCAGCGCCTGTCTTATTCCAAATTCATCCATGTTCACGTGTCTCTTCACCTGCTCGTGACGGGAGAGCGACCGTCCAGAATAAAATCGTCGCTCATCCGGTTCTCCCGTATGAAGCATCACTGATCGGGGGAAGTCTTTGAACGATTTGGATGCCGAAGACCGGGCGCGCTTTGAGCAACTTGTGCTGCCCCATGTCGATGCCGCTTTCAACCTCGCGCGTTGGCTGTTGCGCAGGCGCACGGATGCCGAGGATGTCGCTCAAGAAGCCCTGCTCCGTGCATGCCGTTTCTTCAGCGGTTTTCATGGTGGCGATGCGCGCGCCTGGCTGCTGCAGATCGTGCGCAATACTTGCTACTCCTGGCTGGAGAAGAATCGACCTTTGGAATTGAGCACGGAATTTGACGAAGAGTTGCACCTACAGGCGTGTGCCACGCCTGAAACCCTCGCCATTGCCGCCGATGATCGCAAGCGTCTCATGCTGGCCCTGGAGACGCTGCCGCCGCGTTTCCGCGAAATTCTTGTGCTTCGAGAACTAGAAGGCTGTTCGTACAAGGAGATCGCTACAATTACGTCGATTCCCGTTGGCACCGTCATGTCTTCGCTGTCCCGTGCCCGCCGCCAGTTGTATTCCGCGCTGACAAATTCTTCTCAAGGAGCCTGTCCGTGAGATGTGACTTTGCCGACTCTCTGCTTCAGGGCTATTTCGACGGTGAGCTGAGCGGCCGTCGGACTGCCGAATTCGAGCGTCACTTGCGACATTGTGACCACTGTGGCACTGAGCTCGTAGACCTGGAATTGTTGCGCGATCAACTGCAACTGGCTCAAATCTATGAACCGGCCACTGCCTCCCTGCGGCGGAGAATTAACGCGGCTCTCTACCCTACTGCGCCCGCGACTGCTGCGTCGCAACCTCTCCTTTGGCACTGGCTGGCAGCCGCGGCCGCACTGTTTTTCCTGGCGCTCTTACTGGGGAGAGTGGGTCCCAGGTTTGACGGTGACGACTATCAAGCCGAACTTGCCGGCGAAATTGTCGATGCGCACGTACGCTCGCTGCAGCCAGGTCACCTGAGCGGCATCGCCTCCCACGATGCGCGCGTTGTGAAGGGATGGCTGGACGAAAAAGGCACGTTCGCAGTTCCTGTCCGCGATTTCGCGGACGACGGGTTCGCTCTGAAGGGTGGGCGCGTTGATGTAATTGAAGGCCGCGCTGTCGCAGTGCTCGTCTACGAGCGTAGCGGGCGTCCAATCAATGTATTCATGTGGCCCACACGGGAACGGGACAGTCCACCGCGCACAGGTTCCCGCCAGAGCTTTCAATGGGTTGATTGGCGAAAGGACAAAATGGAATTCTGCGCGGTGTCTGACGGAAGCCCTGTGGACCTTGAGCAGCTCCGCCAGCTAATCAATTCTTTCGCATAAGCAAACCGTGAATATTATCGGGCAACTTCATTTCCAGGATCGAATCCGAGCACGACCGTATGGACTGCAAGCACAAATCAAGGGGTCGCGCATTCGGTTTGCTTTAAGCGACGGCACTCCTTACAAGAGGAATAGAACATTCGTGACGCAGGTATTCAGTGATGAACGCAATCGAATTGCGGAAAGGATCAACAATGATCAGGACAGCAATGGTGATATGGCTTGTGCTACTGATGCTGGCTCTAAACGTGGCTGCTTTCGCGACTCGCATCATTGAAAAATACAGACTGGCCGAGCGCTTACCAAAATCCTCAGAAAGAACCGTTTCTGCCATCCGGACCAAATGAACCGGCGATGTTGAAGCGTCGACGGAGCCAGCCGACAAACCGATAGGCATTGTCCGCTCTACGTGAGCCGATATTGTGGCATTCACGATCAGGGACCGTGGAACAGAACTTTTGGGGAAATGGGTGTGAGGGTGAATGCAGAAGGAGGTACGAGAATGCAGAAACAGGCCAGAAAGCGTAGCAACAACTGGGTGATTACGGTCGAAAGCAGAAACGACCAACACCAGGAAATCATTCTGGCAACAATCGCCAAGCGTGCCTACCAGCTTTTCGAACGGCGTGGTTGCACGCATGGTTTTCATTTGGATGACTGGATCACTGCTGAAAAGGAACTTCTACAGAACGACTTTAGTGGGAACACCTCCCAATTTGATTTGTTCATCGAGTCTCCGCGAGATCCGAAGGTGACCACAATTCTTAGCATCACAACTCATAGCATGATTGTTTTTCGCAGTCATGCTCGACACGCCGGAGAGGTCGGTGGTGGGCCAAATGTAGCATCCGTCCATCTCTTTCCAGAAGAAATTGACACAACCAAGACTAATGTGAATGGCGTGGATGGGCTCTTGCACGTGCAGGTTCCAAAGAGGAATCATAGGAATTCAACCTGACCTCACAGCTTCTTATCAAGCATCTTCAAAGCTGGTCCTGCAACCTCTCGTCCCGAAACCAATTCATTCAAGGCCTGATCAAGGACTACGGGGCTTGCGGACTAGTATCGGCGTCTAGCTGGCTGTCTACGAGCTAAAGATCTCTAAACTGAACTATTAATTTCCGGCGGACGAACGCAGACCGCAAGACAATCTTGAGCGTTGCCAGCGGCAGGCTTCCTCGCTCGTCATCAAATTCCCTGGCTCAACGTGGGAGGCCGATACGGCGCACAAGGTCTTCAAAGCGCGGATCTGAGCGGAGAGGGTCGAAGCCCGGCCGCAAGAGGACTCCTGGGTTAAAACGCTCTTCGTATCCTTTTTCGAGCCAGCTCATGGCTTGATCCGCATCCCCGAGAGCTGCATAGATCACGGCAATCTCGGAACCGTGCGAATAGATAGAGTTTGATCGCTTCTTCAATTCATTCAACAGCTTTATCGCTTCGCCCCGCTTGCCGGATGCCGCGTATGCGCGAGCAAGATTAGCCAGAACCGTCGGGCTTCCACCGGAAAGCTCCGCCGCTTTTTGCAATTCTGCAACCGCTTCGTCATTCATGTGCTTCTGGAGGTAGGCCTGCGCGAGTTGATTATGTGCGAAAGCAAAATTAGGGTCCATTTCTATCGTTTTGCGGCTTTGTCGTATCGATTCGTCGTAAGAATGCGCAAGGACAAGAAGCTCCGCCAAATCGGCGTTGATGATGAGAGATAGCGGATCCAGGTTTTCCGCTTTTCTCATTTCCGCGATCGCTTCATCATACTGGCCCAAAAGACTCAAGTGCCATGCATACCAATGGTGAGCGGTTGCATAGCTTGGGTTCAGTTCAATGGCTCGTCGGAATTCTTTTCCGGCAGCGTCAAAATCCCAGTCGAAGCCATCCAAGCAGAACGCAAGCGAGTTGTGGGCCTCGCCGAGAGCGCCATCCAATTCCAGTGCTTTGATCGCCGCGGCCTTAGCTTTTGGCAGTGCCTCCGTCGGAGTCATCACCGCATACTGCCAGTCTCCCAACAGAGCAGTCGTGTCGGCTAAACCAGAATAAGCTGGGGCATATTTCGGATCCTCGTCGATGGCCTGATTGAAATAAGCTAGAGCAACCTTTAAAGCATCCGCCGTTCGCTTATTCCAGAAGTAACGCCCTTTGAGAAAGGACTCGTATGCTTCGGGATTAACGACCTTCACGCTTTTCAGCGCAGCCTGCTCCTGGGGATTCACGTTGATTCGAATTTGGTCTGCAATGGCGCGAGCCACCTGATTCTGCAGTGCCAAAGTATCCCGCAATTCACCCTGATAACTCTGGGACCATAGGTGCTTGTCCGCGGAGGCTTCGATCAACTGCGCCGTGATTCGGACCTGGTCTCCGGAACGAAGCACGGTGCCTTCCACCACGGCGTCCACGTTCAACTCGCGAGCGATCTGCGGCAAAGGCTTGCGTGTGCGTTTATAAGCCATCACTGAGGTACGCGAGATCACACGCAACGCGCTGATTTGCCCGAGATCCGAAATCAGCTCGTCGGTCATGCCATCAGCAAAGTAATCCTGAGACGCGTCGCTCGAGAGGCTTTCGAGCGGAAGGACGGCCAAGGAGCGAATGGCAAGGGACGGGCGGTTCCAGGAAAGCTTCCAGGCGGCGAGAGATACCAACAGTAGGAGCAGCACGAAGGCCGATATCTTCCATGTGGGTGACGACAGAAGGTATTTGGGCATTGCTGGTTTGCCGACGAGTTCCGGGCGATCACCAGCTTGGGACACGGGGTGACGAAGTCCGGTGAGGTCCGGGCCACCAACAGTCGCGGCATCCGCTACTTTAACCTCCGCAAGGAAGCGGTAGCCGCGCCGAGCAACGGTTTCCACAAATCGGGGACTTTCGGGGGAGTCGCTGAGGGCCTCACGGATTTTGCTGATCGCCTTGTTGAGCCCGTGGTCGAAATCCACAAAGGTGTCTGCAGGCCAGAGTTTTTTCTGAAGTTCCTCTCGAGTTACGACCTCGCCGGGGTGCTCCAGCAGCATGGCCAAGATTTGGAAGGGCTGCTCCTGTAGGTGAACTTGAAGGCCGTGCTTGCGCAATTCACCGGCGCGAAGATCCAGCTCGAATACCCCAAAGCGGAGCCGCACGTGGAGGTGAAGGTCTTCTTGCATGAAGCCGTGAATGCCCAGCGCGAGCGAGTGTACCACCTGACAGATTTCAAGGAAACCGAACCAAGGGACATCTTCCGGTAAGTCTTTTCTAGAGTGGCGGTTACGAGGGGACCCTCATTCCAGCGGCAAGGAATCGTCCGTCCATTGAATCGATCTCAACTGCAAAGCAAAGTGAGCCCGTCAAGCGAAGGGCTAGGACGCCGTTCCGTCGCAGGGAGGTTTCCATGTTCGAGCACAATCAGCTTCCAAACTTTGAGCAGGCTATCCTGCCGCATCTTGATGTCGCCTATAACCTCGCGCGCTGGCTGATGCGCAATGATCAAGACGCCCAGGACGTCGCCCAAGAAGCATACTTACGCGCTTTCCGGTTCTTTCCTGGCTTCCGCGGCGGCGATGCGCGTGCCTGGCTCATGAAAATTGTCCGGAACACTTGTTATACATGGTTGCAAACAAACCGGCCACTGCAAGAGGCCACGGAATTTGACGAGAACTTTTTCCCACCTGAAACTTGCGCTCTCAATCCTGAAGAAGCCGTGCTCCAAAACGACAGCAATACGCTGGTGCGAAAAGCGATGGAGAAGCTCCCACCGAATTTTCGGGAAGTACTCATTCTGCGCGAACTTGAGGGGATGTCGTATCGAGAGATCGCAGATATCACCGGCATGCCAGCAGGCACCGTAATGTCGAGCTTATCGCGTGCGCGGGTTCGGCTTCGTCAGATTCTGACCGGTCTCATGAACGGAGAAACGGCGCCAAATCCACGGCGAATAGCAGTTGTGACCGCGTAAGTGCGCGTTGCTGGACCATCAGCGATTTGGAGATTCCAACTTGGGGCAATTGCTTGGCGAATTCAGAGATAGGAGTAGGGTTATGAACCGGCGTTTATCAACGTGTTTGCTCTTCGGGGCTCTTTTGTCATTGTCGCTCACGGCTCGGGGTCAAGATACAGGCTCAACTATCGCGCAAAAAATGATTCTCAGCGGACCATCATGCAAGACGGAGGAGTCGACTGAAGCCGCACGGGGAACTAGTGACTCGGTTTCCCTGCGGGAGTTGAGTATTCCGGAACGCGCAGCCAAGGCGTTCCAGAAAGGGATCGATCGCCTCTCAAAAAATGACCCGGCAGGCAGCCTCGTTCATCTTCAACGCGCCACTTCCGAGTTTCCAAACTTTTATGAGGCTTATCATGCCATGGGTGTAGCTCAAATGAGCTTGGGACATGATGAAGAGGCTCAACAGGCATTTCAGAAATCCATCGACGCAAGTGGCGGCCATTACGCGGAACCGCATTTCGGCTTGAGCGCGCTTCTGTGCAATCAGCAAAAATTTACTGAGGCTGAGCCGATCATCCGAAAGGCATTGGAACTTGCCCCGGGCTTAGGCCCGGGGCATTTCATACTGGCTTGGACGTTGTTTGGGCTGAACCGCCTGGACGAAGCGGAAAAAATTGCTCATGAGGCGGCGATACGAGATCCCAAGTTCGCTCTGGCTCACCTGCTGTTAGCAAATATCTATAACCGTCGAAGTGATTATTCAGAAGTGGTGGCCGAACTGGATGCTTTTCTCCGACTCGAGCCGGATGGGCCACTGAGTGACCAGGTGCGCGAAGTCCAGGAATCTGCTAAGCGGAAGCTTGCTCACTCTGTGGTCATTGTCGCTGCGGCACGGGCCAAACCTTGAGCTGATCTAATAATCGGTCTGAATGATTGCGGCCGGAGAGCTGGATGAAGCGTAATGAATGTAGCAGTTGTTTTTTCTACGTAGGGCGTTTGAAACAAATGGTCATGAATTGGAGACCGAAAGATTCACAATTTTATTCCCGTCACTTAAACATCCCTGGAGCGGGGAATTATCCAAGAGCATGCGTGGTCTTACACACTGAAGACAATGAAATGTCTCGCAATTCAAAATCGCAACGAACAAGGAGATTTGAAATGATCTGGGCTCGGCATTTGAAACTGATAACGAAAATGGGGATTGCTGCTCTTGCGTTGGTCGCTTTGGCGGCGAGCGGAAACGCGCAGGACGCACTCACAGGCAAGTTCACCCTGCCATTTGAGACTCATTGGGGAAGCGCCACACTGCCGGCAGGCGATTACACTTTTGCTCTGCCAACCACGGGCTTTCCTTACACACTTTACATCCAGGGAAAGGGAGGCAACGCGGTCATTATGGCCGCTAGTGCTGACGGAAGAGTGGTTGCAGGCCATGCGCAACTGAACCTTGTAAACATCGCAGATGTACAGAACGTCCAAACCTTCGAGGCGCCGGAGCTCGGGATGACCTTTAGTTACTCGACACCATCACAAAAGCACATGCGACACAACGAAGCCCACCAAAAGTCGATGCCACAGACCGCGCCTGGAACGCAGGTCAGCGAAAACAAAACATCATCGATCGCAGTCCAGGTTGCGGCTCGCTAAGGAAAAAAGTCATGCAAGCCACTGCAAACGCCAGGTGCAGAAAGCTAGAGGTCGAATCCCTGGCCAGGCCCAGTGTACGGAAGCGGCGTAGCCTAAATTGGGACGCGCGTTCCAGCAGGGAACGCATCTCGAAGAAGGCTGCGCCGCCAGTCTTTTCTCTCGCCAGCGATAAGCTGACCGAAGCGGAGATCATCCGGCGGGCCCAGGACGGCGATCCGGCAATGTTTGAATCTCTCTACCGGATGCACAGCCGACGCGTGTATGCGGTATGCCTGCGCATGTTAGGAAATCCGACCGAAGCAGAAGATCTGACCCAAGAAGCCTTTTTACTGTTACTCCGCAAGATTCACACGTTTCGCGGGGAATCAGCCTTTTCCACGTGGCTGCACAGGCTGGCGGTTAACCTCGTGCTCATGCGTCTCCGCAAGAAGTCTCCAGCAATGGTGTCGATCGAAGCGACTCCCGATCCCAGCGATGAAACGGTATCACCGAGCATCGATGTTGGGGAGCCTGACTTGTTGCTGGAGGGATCGATTGACCGAATAAATCTCGCACGCTGCATCGCACAGTTGCCGGTGGGCTACCGCACAATCTTTGTTTTGCACGATATCCAAGGATATCAGCACGGCGAGATTGCCCAGATATTGGGACGCTCAGTAGGTGATTCGAAGTCGCAGTTGCACAAAGCTCGAACGCGGCTGCGTGAACTGCTTCATGAAGCTCAACGAGAAAAGGCACGCGATGAGCGCCTGGCAGGCCGCAAGCTGGATTCCCGGTCCCGCACGGCACTGCTCCCTTTGGCGGCCAACAACGCCTGATATTGAGGAGGACAGAAAGTGATCGTTCCAAAGTTTCCGGTACCGGTTGATGCTAATTTGGCTGACATCGCGACACCGGATGGGCGGCGCTGGCTTCGACGTTCTACCTAGTCCCAGTATCGCTGTGCCAGAACGATGGCAGAATCCTATCTTTTCCATTCATTCAGGTTAGCTTTGAGCGAAAAGCAGATGCCCCGATTTGTTGGAAACATTGATCGTTAGAATGCGACACCAGAAGCAACACTTAGAGTTTTGTACTGCGTAACTTCTAAGCAGAGGGTTGTGAGTTCGAATCTCCCCTGGCGCGCAAAAACCATAATTCAATTCAGTACTCCACGCTCCCAACCTATCTGCGTCAGCTTGATCCCAAGCATTTGAATAGTTACGTTGACGGGAGGGCGCGCTCGGCCTATAGTGGCGCACCTTTTTATTCGGGAGCGGCCCGCTTGCTCGAACGCGTCTTTCACCTAGAAGAAAACCAGACCACCGTACGTCGCGAGCTGCTCGCGGGCCTGACCACCTTCATGACCATGGCTTACGTCGTGGTCGTCAACCCTAAGATCCTGGCCGAAGGCGGCATGCCCGTCGAAGGCGTACTCTTCGCCACTTGTATTTCTGCTGCCATTGCGACGCTCATCATGGGCCTGTGGGCCAACTACCCGATCGCACTTGCCCCGGGCATGTCTCTAAACGCGTACTTCACCTACTCAATCGTTCTGGGCCGCGGCGTCCCGTGGCAGACCGCCCTTGGCGTCGTATTTCTTTCCGGCTTGCTCTTTCTCGTCCTGACTCTGACAAATATTCGGGAACAAATCGTCAATGGGATTCCCAACTGCCTCAAATACGGAACTGCCGCGGGCATCGGCTTATTCATTGCCTTCATCGGCTTGCGCAACGCGAAGATCATCGTTTCCAATCCAGCTACTTTCGTAGGATTGGGCAAAATTTCCGACCGGGAAGTGTTGCTTGCTGCTGGGGGACTTCTTCTCATCGCTATCCTGATGGCCCGGCGCATCGGCAGCGCGATTCTGCTCGGCATTGTGGTCATTACCCTTGCCGGGGTTCCGCTCGGCCTCGCGCATTGGCCCGAGCATTTTTTCTCGCTGCCGCATCCATCCGGTACATTTCTCAAGCTGGATTTGCGCGCGGCCACGAAGCTCGGCTTTGGCGAGCTCATCTTTGTCTTCTTCTTCGTGGATCTTTTTGACAACGTTGGCACCCTTGTCGGCGTTTGCGAGGAGGGCGGCTTCCTGCGCGACGGAAAACTTCCGCGCGCCAGCCGCGCGCTGCTCGCCGACGCCTTCGGCACCATGTTCGGCGCCCTGACAGGCACCTCGACGGTCACCAGCTACATCGAAAGCGCTGCCGGCGTTGCCGCAGGTGCGCGCACCGGCCTAGGCAATATCGTCATCGCCGGACTCTTTCTTGCCGCTATGTTTTGTGCGCCGCTGGTCGCGGCGATTCCGGCATACGCAACCGCTCCGGCACTCATCCTCGTCGGCGCGCTAATGTGCGGCGCCGTCGCGCGCGTTCGCTGGGACGATTTCAGCGAAGCTTTTCCAGCATTTCTCACGTTGGTTGCGACGCCCCTAACGTTTAGTATCGCGACCGGCCTTAGCCTGGGCCTGCTTTCCTTCACATTCATCAAACTCGGCACCGGCCGCCATCGCGAAATCAGTCCGCTCATCTGGGTCCTCTCCGTACTCTTCCTCCTCCGCTACGCCTTCCTCGGCTCCGAATAATTCAATCCCGCCGCCCCATCGGCGCGTTCACTTCGCCGCTCCTCCCGCGCTGCCCGCCGCAATATCAGCCTTCATCCCGAGCGCTCTCAAATAACCCTCATTCACACGGCACTCTTGCACGCGCACACGCTCCAGCAATTCCGCGAAGGCGCGGCCGATCGTCTCCTGTTCTTGCCGCGCTTTCAGCCGTTTCTCAACGTGCCCAGTGCCGCGCGGCAGCTTTGCGAACTCCACGATCTTTCCCCAATTGTCTGGTGGAATAATACTGACGACCGCCGACGGTTTCCCCCATCTTCTTGTACGGCCAGAAAGCCCATCCGATGTTGTTTTTCTCTGGCGCTTTCACGAATTGCGCGATCCACTCATCGGGATTTTCCCCGGACTCGCCCGGCCAGATCGGCACATCATAGCGTTCGCGAAAATCAATATATTGCCGCAGCACGCTTTCATCCGGCGCCGTCCAATATTTGTGGAACCTGTACACCACGTTCGCATCGAAAGGTTTATCGAAGACCGAAAAGTTCCCGTCCCATTGTGCCCCGCCGAGAAAAAGAATATGGTGCGCATCCACCTTTCGTATCTCGCCCGCCACCTTCTTGTAGAGCGGTTCAAGCGCCGAATTCAAATTTGCCAGCTTGGGGAAGGGCGGGATCGGCTCATTCAGCAGGTCATATCCGAGCACGGCCCGGCTCATCGCGATAGTGCATGGCCAACCGCCGCCAGATGGCCATCAAGTGCTCTTGTTCTTGCGGACTCTGGTATAGCCACGGATATCCCGCGCTGTCGTCAATGTTCGTGCCCGTCTGTCCGCCCGGTGCGGCGTGCAGATCTAGGATCACGCACAGGTTTTCCGCGCGGCTCCAGCCGATCAACCGGTCCAGCAGATGGAAACCTTCCGCGTCGTCGCTCTCAAACAAGATGTAATGCAAAGGTACCCGAATGGTGTTGAACCCAGCCCGGTGCAGCGGCGCGATGTCCTCTCGCGTGACGTAGTTCTCCCGGTATTTTTTCCAAAATGCGGCCGACCCTTCCGGTCCAAGCAGCTCCAACACCAGCGCGCGGATCTCCCCAGGGGATTGCGGCCCGCCTTGGAACATCCACGTGTAACCCTCGGGTACCATTCAATTGCCCAGATTTGTTGCGCGAAGAAGCAGCGGTTTGCCGACCGCATCAACGATCTGTTTGTGCTCCGCGTGCGCAAACTGCGCACTCCCTTGCGAAGCCCACATCAGAAGAAGCACCGCCAACCATACGACTTGGAACTTGAGCATGATTCTCTCCGCCGCAAAGCCTACACCAAACTCGCCGCTTCGAGCAGTTTGCCTGTTCCGTCGAATCCGATTCTGGCAGCCGCACAGGATCGCACGAGTTTTAGGTTTACAATCCTGGCGTGGACCACCATACCGTCGCGCTCATCAGCATTACAGGTACCTCTCTTGATGTGCTGGGCAGTCTTTATCTGGCCTACGACCTTTTGGGCGGACAACACGGTCCGTTGCGCCTGCTTACCCGCGCGGTCACATACTCCATTGTCTTCGGAATCGGCTACGGCCTCGGTCTCGGTCTCTACTTTGGCCTGGCTTCCGGTATTGCCACCGGTATCACCCTCTCGATTGAATTCAGCCGGGCATCTCGCGGGCTGGATCATTACTCGCTGTTTTGGGAAGGCCTCTTCGCGGCCATCCGCGGGTTTGCTTTCGGAGCTGGCCTGTACCGGATTTTGGGCTTCGGATTCGCCATGGGATTTGCCGTTCTCATCATTGTCGGCCAAATATTCGCCTACGCTCGCGGCATCCGTCCTGCCGCCGCCTACTCAGCCTCTCGCCGTCCACGGTTTACGCGTCGTCTATTTTTGGCAACTCTGCTCCGCGCGCTCGGCTACATGGCCGCGGCCCTGATCTGCAGCGCCTTCATCCATCACGTGGACCACGCCTGGCTCTTTGCCATTCGTGTGGGGCTGGTCACCGGCATTGTGACCGCCGTGGGGGCGACAATCAATCCGTACATCGAATTCTACGCCGACAATCTCCCGGAACGCCGACTGGGCGTCTTCGGCATCGCACTCATCCTTTGCGGCTTTACCCTGCAATCCCTCCAATATTGGCTGTCACTGCTTGATGTTCGACTGACGTAGGCAGCCGTTCCATCACGTTCCTTTTTTTTTGCGCATGGCCGGCACTCAGAAGCATTTCGGTCACTGGCGCCCCCAGCGGGCCGTTCCGCCACTCCTCATTCCGTGCGCAGTGCGACCATTGGGTCTACGCCAGAAGCGCGCCGAGCTGGTAGAAAACCGGCAAACAACGCCACAACGAGAAGCAGCAGGGAGACGCCGGTGATTGTCGGCAGATCGCTACCTGAAATACCGAACAACATGCTAGCCATGAGCCGGGTAGCCACAAGCGCCGAGGGGATGCCAATGGCTATCCCGAACACGGTCAGCACAAGCGTTTCTCGCAGCACGATCCAGAGAACATTGTTCCGCTGTGCCCCCAAAGCGACGCGAATACCGATTTCACGGGTGCGCCGTGTAACCGTATAGGACATCAGTCCATACAGACCAATGCATGCAAGCAACAGCGCAAGAACCGCAAAGAACCCGGAGAGCATGGCGGTGACACGCTCCTTCGCCAATTGCTGACTCATCGCCTGAGCAATCGTTCCCGTCCAAAACGGATATTCGCGTCCGAGCGACTCAATCTCATGACCCACCGCCTCTGCGAGTCCTTCAGGAGGTTCCTTGGTGCGCACGATAATGCCACCCCATTTAGGCGGAGTTTGCAGATAGGAAAGAAAAATAGCCGGTGCGGCCACCCCGCGGAGATCAAAAATCCGGGCATTGCCGGCTACACCAACGATTTCGATATTTCGATTCGCCGCCATGCGAATGCGTTTCCCGACGGCGTCGCCGTTCGGGAACAGGCGTTCCGCGAGACTGCTGCTAACAATCGCCACACGCGGATGGCGCTCGTCATCTGTCGGAGTAAAGTCTCTCCCGCGAACCAGCGGAATTCCGAGCGTTCGGAATAAACCCGCCGAGACCATCGTTCCATACGTCCTCACCTTGACAGCCATGGCCGGATCGTCTGACTCGCGCAACACGTCGTCCTGCCAAGCTGCCTCCCGCCCGCCAACAATCGAATTGTTTGAATAACCCGCAGAAAGCACGCCGGGTATGCGGGAGACCCGCTCCAATAGTTGATTGTGGTAACTATTCATGTCGACGCCTTGGTATGCGCCAGCTCTTGGATACAGGCTGACTTCCAGCACATTTTCCATTTGGAATCCGAGATCGGCGAACTGCAATCGTTCAAAGCTTTTCGCGAGAAGTCCTGCACCCAGCAGCAAGACCAGTGAGAAAGCAACCTGTGAGCTGACCAACAGTTTGCCCAACTTGCCGGTTCTCTCAGCCAAATTGTGCGTGCTCTGTTGCAGCGCGGCCGCAGGGTTCAGAAGTGAGCAACGCCATGCGGGCACGATGCCGAACAGAATCCCTGTGAAGACCGCCAGAAAGATCGTGAATGAGAGCACCCGCAAATCGGGACTCAAATCGAGAGCCACCAGCATCGAGTTCCCCTGCATGATAAGAAGCAAGAGCAGACGACACGCCCAGTAGGCGAAGGCCAGCCCTAAAAGCGCGCCAGAGACCGAGAGAGCCAAGCTTTCGATCAATATCTGACGCAGCAGCGACCAGCGGCTCGCTCCAAGGGCGACGCGCACGCTCATCTCGTGGCTGCGAGCCGCTGCATGCGCCAACATTAGATTCGCCATGTTCAGGCAAGCAACGAGCAAAGTTAATCCTGCTAGGCCAATCAGTACGGCGAGAGGCCTCGTAAATCGCGAGCGCAGGTCCTCGGAGAGGCCTACGGCAGCCGACGAAACTTCCAGGCGCATCGAGAGATAGCTCTGGAGTCGCGACCCCTGCCGGTTTTCAGCCGTGGCCTGAAGGACTCCCGGCCAGAACGATTGGAGTTGCGCGCGGGCCTGCTCGATGCCGACGCTGTCCTTTAGTCGGCCGATGATGAACAGCCAATATGCTCCACCCCTTTCGAGGTTAGAGGCTCCATCTTCGATCAAAGGCGCGGCAGTAATCGGCAACGTGATTTCTGGCGGCTCGCCCCTGGTCAATCCGGTGAACCACTCTTGAGTCACTCCAGCGATCGTAAGGAGCTGCCCCTCCACGCGAATCTGCTTCCCCACAACGTCCGGCACGCCTCCAAGGCGACCTTGCCAGAACTCGTAGCTGATTACTGCCGCTTGCGATGCAGTGCTCCTGCCAGGATCAGCATCCTCCGGCGTGAGCAATCGTCCAAGGAGCGGAGCCACGCCGAGCTCCGAGTAATAATTTCCCGTCACCCATAGCACGTGGGCCTGTGAAAGAACTCCGTTCACTTCCACGTTGAGCATCTTGCCGGCATGCCATTGATATCCTAGGTCGATTCCAATCAGCCCCGTAAGAACGCGCTGGCCACGTTCGAGCTCTCGGAACATGGGATAGGAGAAGGGGACTCTGTCCCCCAGGCGGACGAGGGAAACTTCGACCAGGCGCTCTGGTTGGCGCACCGGAAGCTCGCGAAGAAGCAAAGCGTTTATAAGCGTAAAGATGGCGGAATTTGCGCCGATGCCCAGCGCGAGCGAGAGCACCGCAACGGCCGTGAAGCTGGGGTTTTTCCCCAGGTCCCGGAAGCTGTAGCGCAGGCTCTGCCAGAGAGTTCCCATGGGCGTCGCTCCCGAATTCTGGGCTTCGAGTTGCTCTCAACAAATACGCCAGCTGGGGAGCTGATTCAAGCCCCTTAGGGTTGGGAGTGTTTATTGCGTGACGATCACTCGGCCGCCTAACTTGCAGCCAGTAACCGTCCCGCCGTCGGACGCAAAAGCTGCTTGACCTCCCACTGCTCATTATTTACTACACTTATAATATAAGAGTGCGTTATATTTTCGGCGCGGCGGCCTGTCTGCCGCTTTTTTATTTCCAGCACCATCTTTCCTTCTTTCATTTCGACCGGAGGGACAGCGCCTTTTGCCGTCCCGGAGTGGAGACCTCCGCCCCAAGAGGGTATCTGCGAGATGAAATCTCTCTCACTCTTTGAATTCCAAAATAGGTTATTTAGAATCAACACATACAAGAACGCAACGAATCCATGCCCGTAACCCTATTAGAATGAATACTTACGGAACCTATCGTAAGTGTTGAAAACAAAGAGCTAGCCGGAATCCTAACTCCTTTAGATGCAATACTTACAAAAAACGTGGGGGTGAGGTCCTTATGGCTAACTTGAAACTGCCACTATCACTCTAGCTCGCCTCTTCAGGGAGTGAGGCCTCTCTCTCCGCTCAGGCGGACAGCTTCGCCAGGGCTTCCGCTAACACCAGCGCCCCGCGCGCAATATCTTCTGGCGCCGCGTACTCGTCGGGCCGATGGCTGTATCCATTCCGGCAGGGAATGAAGAGCATGCCTGTGGGAGCAATGCGCGACATGAAAAGGGAATCGTGATACGCGCGGCTCACCATTTCGAGAAATGGAAACCCGTGCTCACGGCAGGATTCGGCAAGCGCCCCACGAACCTCGGGAGCGCAATCCGCCGGCGCGTCCGCGTTGAGCACTTCAGACTGAATCGAGACTTGGCGCTTCGTGGAAATGTCCTTCGCCGCACGCTCGATCGTTCGCATCGCGCCATCGCGCCGGGCGAGATCCGTATCACGAATGTCGAGTGTCATTCCCGCGCGGCTCGGGATGCTGTTCACCGCCCCCGGAAAAACGTCGCAAACGCCTACCGTGGCGACGGTGTCCGCCGCGCCGCTCGAACGCGCAGCCCTTTCGACCGCAAGAATCAACTCCGCGGCCGCGCAAAGCGCATCCTTGCGATCGGGCATCAGCACCCCGCCGGCATGTCCGCCAGCGCCTTCGATAGAAATGCGCAAACTCGCAGGGGCCGCAATACTCTTCACGATTCCCAGGGACATTTTCGCACGTTCGAGCAGCGGCCCCTGCTCGATGTGCAACTCCACGAATCCTTTGTAATAGCCCTTGGGGAGTTTCACATCCTGAAGACGTCCGCTGAGTCCCACTTTTCTGCAAACTTCATCCACTGCTTTTCCGTCGCGATCTTTCAATTTTGCAGCCGCCTCCGCGGAAAGCGTTCCCGAAAGCAACCGGCTGCCCAGACAGCCAATGCCGAAGCGCGTCGGCTCTTCCGTAGCGAACACAAGAAGTTCGATCGAGTTCTTTGGCCGGAATCCGCTCCGCTGCAGCGCGCGAATCGCCTCGAGTCCGCCAAGTACACCGACGACGCCGTCATATTTCCCGGCATTCGGAATCGCATCAATGTGCGAACCGGTTCCAACGGCGGGCGCCTTCGGATCAGCGCCGTTCCACTGCGCGAAAATATTTCCAATCGCATCTTGCCGCACAGCGAGACCCGCTTCTTCGCAGCGTGCGATCATCCAGGCGCGGCCTTTCAAATCGGTCGGGGTGAAAACGATTCTCGTGACCGCGGGAGGTTCGGCGTCCGAAATCGTAGCCAGCGTCTCCAATTCGGAGAGCAGCCGTTGCTGATCAATTTCCAGATTCATCAGTTTATTTCCGCAAGTGCGTACGAGGCCATCCTTGCGACCAGGTAAGGATTGTTCTCTGCGAGCGCCAACACGGTCTTTTCTTTATTTCTTTACTTCGTTACTTCCTTTCCGCGCCGAGCGGATGCCGGTTCCAGTTCTTGTAAATCAAATACTTCGCAGGTACTTTTCCAATCGCGCCGAACCACTGCGGGCACCACGGCCCCATCCAGATGAAATCGCCCGCCCTGACCGGATACCAGGAATCGCCAAGCCGGTATATGCCGCTCCCTTCAAGCATGATCAGTCCGTGCTCCATCACATGCATCTCCACCATGCTGAGCGAAGCGCCCGGCTGATACACCATGGTATTTACAGCAAAATCAAATTGCGGCTCGTCGGGCAGCAGGCACTTGACCTGCAAATCGGAATCGCCGTCGAGCGCATGCGAGGAAACCGAATCTTCACTCGAAACGATCAAGCGAGCCGCCTGACGTTCATCGATTGGCTCGTAGAACTTTTCAATGACGGCAACCCGGCTCTTTTCCTTGGCGACGACCCGGTGGGAAAAGCCCTGGGGCAAATAAGCATAACCCCGCGTGCTGAGGTCATGCCGTTTCCCTTTGGCTTCCAGCGTCACTGCTCCGTCAAGGATGTAAACGAATCGCTGCGCCGGCGTATTTCCCAATTCGCCCTTCGGTTCAAATTCGGCGGTGTATTCGGTAAACGCCGCACCGAGAGCCGGGCCAATGTGTACAATCGCCGATGCATTCTTCATACCGGGCAGCGCCGTGCGCACAAAAGTGTCCAGTGTCAGCAAGATGTGATTGCGTTGGTGAGAGCTGCGCGTCTGTCCGAGATTATGCACGGCACGTCCTTCCCAGAAATTCCTGCGAAGCCGCAAGCTGCGTCAGCAACTGTTGCCCGCACTCGAGCGCTTTTGCCACGTCATCGAGATGCACTGATTCCGACGGGTCGTGGCTGATGCCACCGGGCGTTCGCAAAAAAATCATAGCCGCCGGAACTTTTTCCGCCAGGATCATAGCATCATGCCCGGCACCGCTCGCCATGCGAGGCGCCTCGCAACCCGTCTTTTGCATGGCCTGCTCGATCTGTTCCGTCATGAGCGGATCCATAGCCACGGCATTCTGCGCGAGGAGCGTCCGCCACGTCACCGTTATACAGCGCCGTGCCGCGATCGACTCCGTCCGCCGGATCAACTCATCCAGCGCCTCCGTGCGCGCGCGATCTGAAGCGTGACGAATGTCGAGCGTGGCGCGCGCTGTTCCGGCAATCACGTTGGTTGCCCCTGGCTTTGCCTCAACGAATCCCACCGTCGCCACTAGGTCCGGAGTGCGCCGCGCCAGAGTTTCAACCGCGACAATCCACTCCGCCGCCGCGGCCAGCGCGTCATGCCGCAAATTCATCGGCGTCGTGCCCGCATGATTCGCTTGCCCTGAAAATGTAAATTCCAGGCGGTTCTGCCCAACGATGGCTTCCACGACTCCAAGTGGCCGCCCCAAACTTTCCAACACTGGCCCCTGCTCGATATGAAATTCGATGTAACCCAAACAATTGTCGCTTAACACTGCTTTGGAAAGTTCATTGGGGTTCAAACCAAAATCTTGAATCGCCTTGCGGACCGAAGTTCCGCTCGCATCCTTGCGTCCGAGAAGTTCCTCATCCACTCGGCCAACCACCGCGCGGCTTCCGATAAACGGAACTCCAAACCGCACTCCTTCTTCCTCCGAAAAGCCAATGACCTCGATCCCAAATGGCAGCTTCATGCCTTCCAGCAATTCCACCAGTCCGATCGCCAGCACCACGCCCAGAATTCCGTCGAACGCCCCCGCATTCGGCACGGTGTCCAAATGCGATCCCATCAAAATCCGCGGAGCTCCCGGCGACGATCCCGGATAAATTCCACGCAGATTCCCAGCCGCATCCAGAGAAATATTCATCCCAAGTGGTTTCATCCACGAAGAACCTTCCCGATGGCAATCGTGCATCGGAGCAGAAAGAAACGCGCGCCGCGTGCCGCCCGCGTCTTCGGAAAACGATGCCAGCTTCCGGCACCGGGCGATCACCACTTCCGCGTGTTTTGAAAAAGCTTCGATGGTCGGCACTGGATTCTACTTTCGCTTACCGCACGCGCTTCGCTGTACTTAGAACTCCCGGATCAGTTTCGCCGCTGCCCATCCCGCCACAACCAGCGCCACCATGATCTGCCAGCCGTAGTGGTTCCCGTATGTCGCAACCGGGAAATGATTGCTCAGCATCAAGAAGACAACGGGCACGGCCAGAAACGTGTTGTGTTTCGAACGCAACTTCGCTTGCGCGCTCAGTGATGCATCGAACTTCTCTCGCGCAGCGGCCGCCGCGATCATCCTGCGCTGCGCGGGAAGAATGCGCATCCACACATTCAGCGTCATGATCGTGCCGAAGATCGCTCCCACATGAATATAGGCTGCGCGGCCGCTCATCACATGCGTCAATCCCCAAGCCGCTGCAGCCGTCATCACCAAACCAAAACACGCAAACGCGCTCTGTGATTTTCCCAACGCGAACCGCACCGCCAGATCGTAGATCAACCACCCTACGATCATCGAGCCCACGCCAATCGCGATACCCGCTTGCTTCGAAATGTCCGCGACGTCCGGATCGATGAGCCCGTCTCCGAGGTAATACACCAGTACAAGGAGAACCACGCCAGCAAGCCAGGTCATCAACGCTTCCCATCGAAACCAGCGCACCTGCTCTGGCCCAACACCGAGCGATTTTTGTTTCTCGACGGTGTAAAAGCCTCCGCTGTGCACCATCCACACGTTCGACGGGATACCGTTCGAATCGGCTTTCTTTTCGAGTTTCGTGAATTGGCTGTCGAGCCACGTGAAGTAATACGTCTGCCCGACCCACATGATTCCCGCGAAAACGTGAATCCACCGCACGCCGAGATTCAGCCATTCTCGAATCGCAGAACTCATCTCAGCTCCCCCGGTACGTGGTGTATCCGTTCGGGCTCAACAGCAGCGGAATGTGAAAATTCAATTCGCCGCGGCGGATTCGAAACGTGATTTCCACTGCCGGATACAATCCGTCCACGCCGCTTGCTCTAAAGTAGCTCGCGGTGTCAAACAGCAATCGATATACGCCTGCCGCCAGCGTCGTTCCCTCCGGCAACAATTGGCCGCATCTTCCGTCCTGATCCGTTTGACCCGAACCAAGCGAAGACCACTTGCCGGAAGAATCTTCTCGCTCCAGCCGTACCGGCACACCCGTCGCGGGTTTGCCTTTGGCCGTATCCAGAACGTGCGTTGAGATGCGATTCATCCCGCGAGCCACTTTCTTATTCGAATGTGCATAATCTGCCGCTGCTCCTCGGCCGCCTGACGGAGTTCCGTCGCTGCATCATTTTGCAGCCGTCGGCGAAGAATCTCCAGGATTTCACTGGCTGATTTGCCGGTGGCGCACACAATAAAAATCCGTCCGAACCTCAATTCGTACTCGCGATTGCCCCACTTCAGCGCATTCTTCACGGCTTCATCGGCCGCGGCCGCTTTTTGTTGTTCCTGCTCGGACCACGCCGAGGATTGCGCGGTCGCAGTTTGTTCCGCGCGCGACTCTCCGATTCGCGGATGACTCTGAAACGCCTCCAGCCAGTCCTTTTCTCCAAGACTTCCCCAGACTGCATCGGACGCTGCAAGCAACGAGTCCACATTCTGGACGGGCCGCTTCGTTGCCACGTTTTGTGCCCACGTTTTCGAGCCGCAACAAGGCAGAATCTCGTGGATCGCTTCCTCCTCAGGCAGATTGTTCCAGCGAGTGAGCACCTGGCTCACGAGTGCGCGCTTTCTGCCGCAAGCTTTTCGAGAAATTCGACGACGAGATTGCCGGCAACGGCTGCCCGATATCGAGCCGTGGACCGAATGTCATCAATCGGACGAATTTCATGCGCCACGGTTCTTCTCGCCGCCTCGAACAATGATGGCTCAACCTTTTTTCCGCTGAGCATGCGCTCCGTTTCATTCAAACGAAGGGGAGTTGGCGCAACGCTTCCAAGAGCGAGATGAACATCCCGAATCGTGCGGTTCGCGATTCTCCCCAGCGCGGCCAGGCAAACCTTGGAAATAGCCTGCGCGTTACGCGCTCCGACCTTCCGCGTATACGAAATATATCCGGAAAATCGCCGGGGTAGCGAAATGTCGCGAATCAATTCATCTGGCTCGAGCGCCGTCTGTTTGTAACCCGTATGAAACTCCCGATACGGCAGCCGCCGCTCTCCCCGAATGGAAACCAGAGTTAGTTCGGCGTCATATACCAGTAGCGCGGGCAGGGAATCCGCTGCCGGCGAGGCATTCGCAATGTTGCCGCCAAGTGTTCCGCGATTCTGGTTGGCAATTCCACCGGTCCAGGACGCGGCCGTGGCGAGCAGCGAGAACTCGCGCGAAATGAAATGATGGTTGCGCAGGGCCGTGAATGTGCAGGCCGCGCCAACGCGGATTTCATTGGGAAGAACTTCAACCTGCCGCAGCTCAGGAATATTCCAGAGGCTGACCAAATCTCGATTCGGCAGTTTCCCCGCCGAATACAAAACCATCACATCGGTCCCGCCGGCAATGGGCAGCCATTGTTTCGGCTCGGCAGAGAGCAGGGCAAGCACGCTCTGCAGACTGCCGGGCGAAACCAGTTTGTAATCGGCTGGATCAGCTCTCATCTCACAACTCTTTGCTGGGCGGCCTTGGTCACCGCCTCAAAAATCTGCATGTAACCCGTGCAGCGGCAGAGATTGCCGGCAAGTCCTTCGCGGATTTCCGCTTGCGTGGGTTCCGGCTTTTTTTCAAGCAGGTGAACCGCCGCGAGAATCATCCCCGGCGTGCAGATGCCGCACTGTGCGCCGCCACATTCGAGGAACGCTTTCTGTAATGGATGCAACAAGGAGTGCGCGGCGATTCCCTCGATGGTAACCACATTCGAACCGTCCGCTTGGGTGACGGGAATAAGACAGCTATTCACCAGCAGCCCGTCCAGCAGCACGGAGCACGAGCCGCACTCGCCTTCGCCGCATCCTTCTTTCGTGCCCGTCAATCCGAGTTCGTTTCGCAACACATCCAACAATCGTTCCATCGGATGAACGCGCAAACGTTTAACTTCTCCATTCACGGTAAACGATACGTCGCACTTCGTCTTGGCATCACCAGATGAGTTCATCGCGCTCCTCGGGTGAAAGCGGGAAGCGAGGAGGATGCAACCGGAGGCTCTTCTTCGAGAGCATGAAAGAGATCTTCGGGGAGCAGAGGAATCGAATGGAAGCGAACGCCGATCGCATCTTCCACAGCGTTCACGATCGCCGGCGCGGGGCCATCCATTGGCAGTTCTCCGATTCCCTTAGCGCCATGCGCGCCGTGAATGTTGCCGTTCTGTTCGAAGAAAACGCGGATCGGGGGCAGGTCCGCCGACGTTGGCATGATGTAATTCGTCATCTGGTTGTTGACCATGCGACCGTCTTGCCAAACGACATTTTCGTATAACGCAAAGCCGATTGCCTGTGCTACGCCGCCGGTGATTTGCCCCTCGGCCAGAACCGGATGTAGAACTTTGCCGATTTCCTGGAGCGCGACGAAGTCATCCACCGTCACGCTGTAGGTGGTCAGATCCACGGTCACTTCGGCCACGTAAACGGCCCAAGCGAATGCGGCATAAGCTTCACCGCGATATTTTTCATCGTCCCAGTAGACGCCCGGCGGAGCTTCGTAACGCACTTCGGACTTCAGCGGACCGTGCGCCGCAAGATATTCGCGGCAAGCAGCGCGGAATTGTTCCGGAGTGTAGTCCTCGCTGAGAAGCCCCGCCTCTGCAAGCGTGTGCTTGATTCCCGTGGCGGCGGACTGCACAAGCTTTCCGACAATCATCGCCGTGCGTGAAGCTACCGTCGGACCGCTGTTCGGAACGACCGTCGTATCCGGTTGCGCGATCACTACGTTTTCGTAGGGAAGATTGAGCGCCTCCGCGGCAATTTGGCAAAGCACGGTGTTGGTACCCTGGCCGAATTCCGCGCTGGATACCAGCACCCGAACTACGCCATCGGCGCGAGCCTCCACACCAACCAGGGAATTCAAATAGCGTTCGCCGGAACCCGTAAAACCTGCTCCGTGAAGGAACGTAGCGATTCCCATTCCTTTCTTGCGCGCACGCGTTTTGTTTTCAACGGCAAAGTGCTTCTTTTTCGCATGATAATCAGAAAGTTCAAGCGCCCGGCTCAACAACTGATCCAAGTCGATGTTTTCGTGGATGGTTTGCTGCGTGGTCGTCGTTTGCCCCGGCTTCAGAAAATTCCGCCGCCGGATTTCGATCGGAGAAATCCCAACCACCTCGGCAATGCGGTCCATGTGCCGTTCCATCGCGAAGAGACTCTGCGGCGCTCCAAATCCGCGAAACGCACCATGCGGCGGCGTATTCGTCGCCATAGCCCTCGTTCGAATCCGCACGCTCGGCCAATAATAAGGACCACCTGCGTGAATCGTGCCGCGCGACAGCACCACCGACGAAAGCGTGGCATACGCGCCGCCGTCAATAACGAACTCGATTTCGCCCCCGAGAATCTTCCCATCTTTGCTGACAGCCGTACGATGCCGCGTTCTCGAAGGATGGCGTTTCGTCGTCGCCACCATATCTTCCATGCGGTCGTACACGATTTTGACAGGCCGGGCGGATTTCATGGCTAACAGCGCCGCATGCCCCCCGATCATCGAGGGATATTCTTCTTTCCCGCCAAATGCGCCGCCGGTTTCCATCTGCACCACGCGCACTTTGTCCTCCGGAAGCCCACAAAGAGCCATCAGCGCTTTGTGAACGTAGTACGGGCATTGCAGCGAGCCCCACACCGTGACTCCATGCTCCGGATCAAAAGCTGCGATGACCCCATTGTTCTCGATGTACAGCTGTTCCTGCGCACCTGTGAAATATTCGCCCTCGACAATGTGAGCCGCATCCTTCCAGACGGAGTCCACGTCGCCCTTTTCGACCAGGAAGGTCTTGAATGTATTGTCGGCGCCCCAAATGATCGTGGATTGTTTCTCGCTTTCTTGAAGGGTGTGCACTGGCGGGAGCGTTTCATACTCGATGGAGACTGCTTCCACGGCCTTGCGAAGCTTGTGACGGTCCGCATGGGCCAGCAGCAAAATCGGTTCTTCTGGATGATTGATGGTTTCAGCAGCGAGGCAGGGCTGATCGTCGAGGATCAGAGCGATGCAGTTTTGCCCGGGAATGTCTTTCGCAGTCACTACAACGAATTCGTCCCAGGCCACGCGCGGATCGAAAGAAATCTTCTTGATTTTGCCGCGCGCCGTCGTGCTGCGCACCGTCGCGCCGTAGAGCATCCCGGGCAGGACCATATCGTCCACGTAGCGCGCCGCTCCCGTGACTTTGTCCCGCCCTTCCTTGCGCGGCGCGGACGTTCCGACGATGTGACCTTCCTTCGAATTCGCCAATCCCGCTCCTTTGCCTGCCGGTTGGATGGAGGTCCGCTCCAGAACGTTTCATCGCGGAATTCTGCGGCCGAAACGCGGCGATCGCGGACAAATCGAAATGTGTTTGCTGGCAATATTCTGTACGAAATAGAGGCAGTTTCAAATCTCTATTTGAGGCTCACAATAGCCGTGGCCGGCGCATTTCGCGCCCCAACGGCTCTCCCGGAAAGCTTCCGCCTTCGAAGACGCAGTTTCCGCGCACATAGGTTGCTTTAACGACCCCGCAGAGTTCTTCACCCAAATAGGGCGAAATGCGATGACGATAGTGAAGATGCTCCTGCGTCGCGACGAATTTGGCCTCCGGATCAAATACCACAAAATCGGCGTCGTATCCTTTCGCGATGCGGCCTTTCTGTGATTCGCACCCAGCCAATTTCGCCGGGCCTTCTGCCATCCAGCGCGCAATCTCCGCCAACGTGAATCCCCTGCGGCTGAGTTCCGTCCACAGGACCGGCAGCGCCAGCGAAAGGCTGGCAATCCCTCCCCAAGCCGTTCGAAAGTTCCCCTCGTCCAGCCGCTTCATTTCAGGCGGGCAGGGAGAATGATCGGTCGCCACTAAATCAATGACTCCGTCTCGAAGTGCTCCCCAAAGTTTTTCACAATTTTCCCGGCTGCGGATCGGAGGCGCGCACTTGAAGAGTGTCTGTCCGTCTAAAATCTGTTCCGGAGAAAAATGCAAGTAGTGCGGACAGGTTTCGACGCTTACCGGTATTCCCTCTGATTTGGCAGCGCGCAGCATATCCAGCACCAGGCTGGTCGAAAGATGCACGATGTGCAGCCGGAATCGAAATTCCCGGCAAAGAGAAAGCAGCAAACGAATCGCGGAGAGCTCCGCTTCATCCGGCCGCGAATCGAGATGGGTCGCGTATTTGCTCCAGTCCGATTGCGCCAAGCGATGGGCAGCCGCGTCCACTGGTCCCGGCAATTCCGCGTGCACCAGCAAGGGCAAACCGGTCCGCGCCACGTGTGGAAGAGCCGCCCGCAGTTCGCCCTCGGTGACCATGGTAAAGCCAGCAATGCCGGGATGAATGAGAAAGCACTTGAACCCGGGAACGCCCGCTGCCGCCAAATCTTCGATGTGCTCCTGGTTGTCGCTCACCACCCCGCCCCACGCCATCCAATCCACAAAACACTGGCCGCTTGCAGCCTTGCGCTTTGCTTCAAGAGCGGCGACCGTGGTGGTCGGCGGCAAACAATTCAGCGGCATGTCCACAAGAAGCGTATAACCGCCCGCCGCGGCCGCGCGTGTCGCTGTCCGAAATCCTTCCCATTCCGTCCGGCCCGGTTCATTGATGTGCACGTGAGAGTCAACCAGCCCCGGAAGAATTGCGGCATTTCCCAAATCCTTCACTGGAATTTCAGCGGAGAGTTGACCAGGAGGAACCACGTCAACGATTTGTTGGTCTTCGACAATCAACGCCGCCGCGCGAATTCCTCGCGGTGTCACAACGCGCCGCGAAATAAACGCCTGAACATTCATGGAATGAGCCTTCGCATCGCCAAGAAGCGCACGGCTTGTCCTGAAAGAGTATCTCAACACTCTTCAGCACCCAAGGAGGCGCTTGCGTGCTCCGCGGTCAAGGCCTTGCGCTGGCGCAGGATTTGCACGCCCAAAAAAAACAAGCTGGCGGTGCGCGCGATTCTGGTCAACAATTCCCTGGTATGAGCGGATTCGAAGGCTTGCGAGTTCTGGCTCTGGAAAGCCGCCGCGCGCCGGAGCTCGCCAAATTGATCACCACCTATGGGGGCCAGCCAATGGTCGCGCCCTCGATGCGCGAACTACCTCTCGACTCCAACAAGGAGGCGCTGGCCTTCGCCGCCGGACTTTTCGCCGGCGAATTTGACATGCTCGTTTTCTTGACGGGCGTCGGCGCGCGCGCACTGCAAAGCGTGGTCGAGACCGCCCACAAGCGCGAGGACTACGTCGCGGCGCTCCGCCGAATTCCCATCGTGGCGCGCGGGCCGAAGCCGGTCGCCGTCCTGCGCGAGCTCGGCATCACTCCCGCTCTGACCGCTCCCGAACCGAATACGTGGCGCGAACTCCTGCGCGCCTTCGATGACGCCGCCAATTCCGCAGCGGGAGTTCGCTTGCAGGGCGCGCGCGTTGCCGTTCAGGAATACGGCGTTTCCAACCCCGAGTTGCTGATCGGCCTCGCCGCGCGCGGCGCGCAGGTCACGCGCGTGCCCGTCTATCAATGGGCGCTCCCGGACGACCTCGCTCCTCTTCGGGCCGCCATCGCGGCCATCGCGGACGCCGCCATCGACGTCGTCCTCTTTACGACGACAGTGCAAGTGATCCATCTCTTCCAGATTGCCGCGGAGATGAAGCTCGAAGAAAAAATGCTGCTCGGTCTGAACCGTGCGCTGGTAGCTTCGATCGGGCCGACCACCACGGAAGAATTAGTGCGCCGTGGAATCCCGCCGGACCTCGAGCCGTCCCATCCGAAAATGGGCTTTCTTGTGAAAGAAACCGCGGAGCGCGCCGCCGACCTTCTTCTTGCGAAGCGAAAAGGAGAAGTCTCCGTTTAGAAGTGGCAGCTTCTACGCGCGCGCGATCTGCGCTGTGCTCACTTTCTTCGCTCTCGTTCCTTGCGTTTTCGGCGAAAGGCGTCGAACGCTTCCGGGCTTGCTTGTTCGTGCCGCAGCCTCTTGCGCTCTTCCGCATCGGAATCTCCCATCGGTTGCTCGTCTCGCGCGTCGCCCAGCTGCTCCATCCACTCTTCGTACTCCGCTCCAAACTGTTCCTCGAGTTCTTTGCGCAGACGCTGCGCCAGCGCCGGGCTTCGTCCTGAAGTCGAAATGGCGATTTGCAGCGCCCCGCGCTGCACCACCGCCGGATAATAAAAATCGCACAGTTCCGGCACGTCCACGATATTGCAAAGCACTCCGCGCCGGGTTGCCTCCGTGAAAATCTCCTCGTGCAGCTCCCTCGAGGACGTCGCCGCCACCACCAGAAACATTCCCGCCAGGTCCTCGGGCTGAAATCCCCGCCGTTGCCAGTCGATCTTTTTCGCCTCCGCCCACAATCGGACCCGCTTCGTCGCTGCCGGCGCAATCACGCGCACCGTGGCTCCCGCCTCCACCAGGCTCGCAATCTTCGATTCGGCGACTGCCCCCGCGCCAACGACAAGGCACGGCCATCCCGCAATTTTCAGAAACATCGGAAAGAGCTTCGCGGATTTCATTCTTCGGCCCCGGTCCGGCTTCGCCAGGAATTCATCTGCAATGGAACATCTGCGTATGACATCTGAATGTGACCTGCATTCCTTCACTTGGTCAAGGCGAAGATGCAAACATTCTGGTTTCAGGACAAACGATCTGGAGTGAGCAGAGCCGTCATTTCGAGGACGCGGTGGTAATACTCGCGCTGCGCGAGCTGCGCGGCGGCGGGATCGTCAATGATGAAGGTGACGTCGGGATGAAGCTGCAGGGCAGAGGCAGGGACGGCGGAGGTGACCGGGCCTTCGATGGCTTTGGTGACGGCGGCGGCTTTGGGCGAGCCGGCGGCGAGCAGCAGAATTTTGCGCGCTTCGAGGATCGTGCCGATGCCCATGGTAATGGCGCAGCGCGGGCTTTCCTCGCCGGGAGCAAAGGATTTGGCATTGTCGTCGAGGGTTTCTTTTTCCAGGACTTTTAAGCGCGTGCGCGAGCCGATGCTGGACGTCGGTTCGTTGAAGCCGATGTGGCCGTTGCGGCCGATGCCTAGAAGTTGCAGGTCAATGCCACCGGCCTGGTGGATGGCGTCTTCGTAGGCAGCGCAGTATTTGTCGTAGTCGCCGCGGATGGTGCCGTCGGGAATGTGGATGCTGCGGGGATGGATGTTGACGTGGGCGAAGAGATGTTCCTGCATGAAATGATGGAAGCTCTGCGGATGGGAAGCGGCGAGGCCGAGGTACTCGTCGAGATTGAAGGTGACCACTTGCGAGAAATCGAGCGAGCCCTCTTTGTGAAGACGAACGAGTTCCCGGTAGACAGAGATCATGGTGCTGCCGGTGGCCAGGCCGAGCGTGAGCGCAGGATTCTTGCGCACGGCACTGGCGACGAGGTGTGCGGCTTGGTGGCTGATTTCGCGGGCTTCACGTTTCAGGATGACCAGCATGCGGGGTGCTCTCCAAAAGTTCTTTTCGATTATGGGAGAAAAAGAATCGCACAGGAAACGAAAATCACGCGGCTTACCGGAATCGGCGAATCACAAGATTGTGGCGATCGGAGCGATAAAGGCCCAGCACGTACATAATGGCTTTTCCCTTGGTGGAATAGATGACTTGTCGAATGCGCAGCAGCGGTTCGCGCCGCGGAATGGACAGCAGTTCGGCGGTGCGCGCGTCGGCGGCGGTGGCATCGACTTCTTCATCGGCATAACCGAGTTCCACTTTGTAGTTGCGCTCGAGGATGCCAAATAAGGATTCGCGCCCAATGGGAGTATCCAGCAGACCGGCAAATTCCGCGGCGTTCAAGTAGCAGGTTTCGAGCGCAAAGGGTTCGCCGCCCGCGTGACGCACGCGCTCAAGTTTAATCACGCTGCTCGTGGGTGGAAGGGAAAGACGCGCCGCGGCTTCGCTTTCGTTTTCGCTCACTTTTGCGAAAAGCACTTTTGACGCAGCGGTCAGGCTGCGACTGGCCATCTGCTCCGTGTAGCTCATTAATTTATTGAAGTGAATTTTTGGAGCGGCGACGAAAGTGCCGATCCCGCGGCGGCGTTCGACAATGCCATCGCGTTCGAGCGAGGCCAGCGCGTGGCGCGCGGTCATCAGGCTGACCTGGTGAATCTTGGCGAGGTCGCGTTCGGAGGCCACGGCATCTCCCGGGTGAAGTTGGCCAGCATCAATGCGCTTGCGGATGGCGCCCTGGATGCGCTGATACGCCGGCAAGCCGTTGCGGTTCTTCACTGGCATTCTCTCTCCCGAAATGGGGCGGGCCGTCTTCGCAGCAGATTTCATCGGCACGAACGGTATTCTAATCCGGACCTGGGTCAAGACTGGAATGCGCGAGAGCGCAGTTCCAAAACGGCACGGTGTTATAGAGTGGGCTCTTCCAGGTGCTATAGAACGCCCCTTTGTGTATCCATTCTAATCTGCATTTCGCGCTTGACAACTGAAAAATGGTGCTATATAGCTATGTGCAATCGGCCCTATAGCAGGGCGGCGGTGCTGGTGCACGTTTCGCGTCTACCTCACGCGAAGGGTTTCGAATCAAACGCAAGTCTCTTCCAAGTCGAGCCAGAGACCTGAAGGAGAACGAGATGAGAAATGCGAAGTATGAGCCGCGCGTGAGCGCCGAGAATAAGCGGCCGCGAGCGATTCCGTCCATCAGCTACGGGCACATTGCCGGCGGCCTAGCTTCCGAAATGGCCGGCTTCATCCATTCGAAAGAACCGCAGCAGTTTTGCCCGCCGTACAATTTAATCATCCTTAGCAATGACGGCGCGGTGGTCTTCGATTGTGAACTGGACAAGAACTGGAACGCTTGCGATGGGGGATCGGAGCGCAAGGTGCGCCGCTCGCATTTTCCAGCGACGGCATTGCTAACGGACAGCGCGCATGTTACACGGACATTTCTCATCGAGCGCGCGCCGCACCGGAACATCGGCGAATAACTGGTCTTCCCACTCGCTAAAAGATAGTTCTGCCTCGTGTCTGTCAGATTTGATTACCTTCGAACCTGAGATTTTCAGCCGCCCAGAAAATGTCTAACCTCGTCGTTGAAACGGTCGTGGTCTTCGATATTGGAGAGATGCGCGGCCTGGAGCTCGGCATATTGCGCGCCCGGGATTTGCCCAGCGAGGAAACGGCCGTCGGCCGGAGGCGTAGCAGGATCGCTCGCCCCTGAGATTACCAGAGTCGGAACACGAATCTTGCCGAGATCTCCGCGACAATCAAAGTCGCGAACGGCGGCACAGCATGCCGCGTAGCCCTCCGGATTTGTTTCCTCGAGGACTTTCCGGACGCTTAGGATGGGCGCGGAACTCTTTTCGCGAAACCTGGGAGTAAACCAACGTTCGATGACCGCCGGCACAATGGCCTTCATTCCATTTGTTCGAACCGTCTCGATGCGCGCATTCCAACCCTCAATCGTTCCAATCTTCGCGCCGGTGTTGCAGAGGACCAGCTTCTTCAGCCGATCCGGCGCGTTGAGAGCAAGCCACATGCCAATCATGCCGCCCATGGAAAGTCCGCAAAAATGGATTTGCTCGAGGTGCAGCGCATCCAGGAGTGCGAGCACATCTTTTCCGAGCAATTCAATCGAATACGGTCCGGGAGTTGTCGAGGATTCTCCATGACCCCGGGTGTCATAGCGCAGCATTCGAAACTTCTCTCGGAATTCGGCAGCTTGTGCATCCCACATGCTGTGGTTTGCTCCGAGGCTGTTCGAAAACGCGATGACCGGCGCTTTCGCTCGGCCTTCCAGTAGATAGTGAATTCGCGCAGTTTCGTTTTGAAGGAATGGCATTAGTTTGAAGGCCTTCGGAGTTTTTCGCGGAGGCACAGATTTTCGAAACGTTCTAAACGCGCTCCAGAATCACGGCAATTCCTTGCCCCACGCCGATGCACATGGTGCAGAGAGCATATCTGCTCTTTGTGCGCAGCAGTTGATAGAGCGCCGTGGTAATCAACCGCGCGCCGCTCGCGCCCAAAGGGTGTCCCAGGGCGATTGCGCCGCCGTTGGGGTTCACATGCGCTGCATCATCCGGAATGCGCAAATCGCGCAGCACCGCCAACGCCTGCGAAGCGAAAGCCTCATTCAATTCGACAACATCTATTTGGCCGAGCGAAAGACCTGCCTTCGCCAAAACTTTGCGCGTCGCCGGCGAAGGCCCCATGCCCATGATGCGCGGAGCAACACCCGCGGCCGCCGACGCAACGACACGCGCTTTGGGACTCAACCCATGGCGTTTCGCCGAAGCTTCGGAGCCGAGCAGCAGCGCGCACGCCCCATCATTCACGCCGGAAGCGTTTCCCGCGGTGATGGTGCCATTCGGTTTGACGATGGGTTTCAATTTCGAAAGCGCTTCCAGCGTTGTGTCCGGCCGGGGATGTTCATCTTCCGAGAACAGAATTGGCTCGCCCTTTTTCTGAGCAAGGGGCACCGCGGCAATCTCCTGCTTTAGACGTCCGCCGCGGATCGCATCCGCCGCGCGCCGCTGGCTTCTCAGCGCGAACGCATCCTGATCCTCGCGAGCAATGCGAAATTCCTCGGCGACGTTCTCTCCCGTCTCCGGCATGGAATCCACGCCATACTTCGCCCTCATCAATGGATTTACAAATCGCCAGCCGATGGTGGTGTCTTCCATCTTCATCGCGCGCGAGTACGGGTCTTCCGCTTTTCCCAGCACGAAGGGCGCTCGCGACATGCTCTCCACACCGCCCGCGATTACCAATTCCGCTTCGCCGCATTTGATCGCGCGTGAAGCGGTTGCCACTGCGTCCATGCTCGATCCGCAGAGCCGGTTCGTGGTGGCGCCGGGAACTTCCTTCGGCAAACCAGCGAGGAGCAGCGCCATGCGGCCAACGTTGCGGTTATCTTCGCCGGCCTGGTTGGCGCAGCCATAGATGACGTCGTCGACGGCTCCCCAATCCACACGGGGGTTGCGTTCCATCAGAGCCTTGATCGGCATTGCCGCCAGGTCATCGGTGCGAACCGCGGCAAGCGCCCCGCCATACCTGCCGATCGGCGTGCGAATTGCATCACAGAGGTACGCTATCTCCATGGCCATCCTTTGGGTTTCTCGCCGCTCTATCATATCTGGAAGGGCTGAAATTTGCGCAAGCGGGGTGGTGCAGGCTGTTGGATAGCGGCACGGATGGGAACGCTAAGATTTACTCGGGCATTTCGAGAAGAGAAGGGAAGAAGCCCTGCGGAAACACTGGAGTTTCCGCAGGGCATACAGCCGTCATTTGCTACCGTTGTCGGATCTCCACCGACCGAGCCAGTTTGAAATCAAGAGCAGTTTCCGCCGGCAGTGTGATGTCGCGATTGCCCGTCAATCCCGCACCACCCGTGCCTGCCGCCGCGCCAATTAACCCTCCGATGACAGCGCCTTTGCCGCCGCCCGCGAGTCCGCCGATGAGCGCCCCGCCGCCTGCGCCGCCTCCGACCATGGCTGCGGTGCGCTTGCCTTTACCCTTGCTGGACATCATGGCGTTGGACGTTTGAATTTCATGTTCCCTGCCATGGACCTCGACGCTCGTCAGCTCCAGAGCAAGTCCAGCCCCACCCTTGAAACGGCCGGCCGCTTTCGCCTCCCTGATAACGCCGGTCGCGCGGGCTCCTTTGGGAATGGCGATCTTTCCCTCAACCTCCACAGGAGACTCCACCGTCGCCGTAAACCGATCTCCCGCGTGGCTGCTTTTCGAACTTATGGTTTGATCCAATACGACCGCAAGTACCGCCTCCGCCGGAACCACCAGCGGTCTTGGCTCCAGAGCTTTTGTCACAGCAGTTTTGGCCGAATCGGCCATGGACGGAGCAGGCGTGGCGTCCGCACTGGGTTGCTGGTCAGCCGGTTTCTGGCAGCCAACGACAAATAGAATGAGACCTAGAAAAAACACCTGAGCAAAAGCCAAAACACGATTCATTCATTCCCTCCTGAGGGCCGGAAGTAGATTTATTTAAACATACTCTGACCGGGGATGAAGTCAAATGCGGTTCTACAACTGCAACAGCACTCCTGCGTTTCCGCCCCTTCATGGTCTCCGGCTTCCGCCGCTCTGGTGATGTACTTTCCGCTATCGGCTGCGCTCATTTTCTTGACACTCTTCCGTCTGCCCTCCACACTGAACTCACCCCTTCCAAAATCTACGTGGTTAGTGTGAGCTCATGCGCATTCTTGTCGCCGAAGAGGACGCGCCGCTTGCCGAATTTCTGCACCAGCGGCTGCTGCAAGAACAGTTCGCAGTACAAGTGGTTCGAGATGGAATGGAAGCCCAGCGGTTGGCTCTCGAGCAGGTGTACGATCTGGTGATCCTGGACCTGAATGGTCCCGGGTTTTCCGGACTGGATGTGCTGCGAGGGATTCGTTCCAAGAAGCCTGATCTGCCTGTCCTGATGGTCGCCGGCGACGGCCTGGTCGAGGAACGCGTGCGTGGGCTGGATGCCGGCGCGGACGACTATCTGGTGAAGCCGTTCGTATTTGCCGAACTCTCCGCGCGCATTCGCGCCGTAGTGCGGCGGGGAAGCCGTCCCGCGCGCGCGGTTCTGCATATTGACGACCTGGAACTCGACCGCGTGACGCACGCAGTGCGGCGCGGGAGCCAGGATATCGGGCTTAGTCCGAGAGAGTTTGCCCTGCTCGAATTTCTCATGCGCAATGAAGGGCAGCCTGTTTCCCGCACCAGCATCGTCCACGAGGTCTGGAAACTCGATTTCGATACCAGCACCAACGTTGTGGACGTCTATATCAACTATCTTCGCCGCAAAGTGGACTCTGGCCACGGCCACGCGCTCATTCGCACCATTCGTGGAGTCGGCTACCAGATCGGCGGCAATGGCCGTGCGGCACTGTCTGCGTGAAATCGGTCACCTGCCGGTGAGCACCAAAGCCAAAGCATGTTCCGGCTCGCGAACTCTTTTTGAACGCGGTTGCCCTGCAGGTTTGCTATTCTACGCCGCGTGAAACCTGCCTTCCTGATTGATACAGACACCGCCTCCGACGACGCGGTGGCCCTCATCATGGCGTTGCGCTCTCCGAGCATTGAAGTTCTAGCCATCACCACCGTTGCCGGAAATGTCGCCGTGCAGCAAGCCACGCGGAACGCGCTTTACACTGCCGAGCTTTGCGGCGCTGACGTCCCGATTTACATGGGCGCGGAAAAACCGCTGACGCGCGCGCACCAGAGCGCCGACTGGTTCCACGGGCGCGACGGTTTGGGTGACCATGGGTATCCAATGCCCAAGCGCTCAGCGCAGAAGCAGCACGCCGTGAACGCCATCGTCGCGGCGGTCGATTCGAATCCAAGATTAGTGCTGGTGACGCTGGGACCATTGACGAATATTGCCCTGGCTTTGCAGCAGAAACCGGAAATCGCCACGAAGGTGAGCCGCTGCGTGGTCATGGGCGGCGCTCCTTGCTGCGAAGGAAATGTGACTCCGGCTGCCGAGTACAACATTTGGTGCGACCCGGAAGCCGCGCGCATTGTGTTTCGGAGCGCATTGCCCATCGAGATGGTCGGCTGGCATCTTTGCCGGAGCGATGCCGCCCTGAGCATGGAAAACATTAAAGAGGTGCTGAGTTTTGGGACGCCCGTGGCTGGCTTTGCCATCGAATGCAACAGCCGCGCGCAAGAAGCCTACCTGGAACAAACCGGCGAGCATGGGATTTCGCTTCCGGATCCCGTGGCCATGTCCATCGCGTTGGACCCCACGATCGTAACTCGGCAAAGCGAGCACTCCGTGGACGTCGAAACAACCAGCGAACTGACGCGAGGAATGACCGTGGTAGACCGCTTGAACGTGGCCGGCAACGAGCGCAACCGCGCCGTCTGGGCCCCGCTGCTGAGCATGGGCGCAAGAGCTAAAGTCGATTGGACCATTGATAATGCCCGATGGAAAAAAGCGCTGTACTCTGCCTTGCGTTGACACTCATTTTTGTTTGGCACTTCGCATCGAAGCACGGAAGGAGATTTCATGCGTTCCCGGAAGATCGTTCCATGCATGCTGAGCATTCTTGGCCTTTGCGTCCTGGCGAAACGAGTCACTTCGCAGACGGCTGCAGAGGACAAGCGCATCGTGATTGCAGCGAGCACAGTGCTCGATGGCAAGGGTCGCGTACTTCACGACACTCGCATCGTGGTCGAGGGCGCAAAGATCCTCAGATTTGACGCAAAGGCCGGGCCGGTGGACTACGACTTGGGTGGCCTGACGGTGCTGCCGGGCTGGATTGATGCTCACGCGCATATTACCTGGATTTTCGGCAAAGACGGAAAAAACGCGGGGATGGGAGGGACATCGCAGGAGGACACATTCAAAGCCGCCTCCAATGCATGGCTGACTCTCATGGCGGGCTTCACGACGATTCAGAGCCCCGGCTCGCCAAACGATATTCCGCTGCGCGACGCGATCGCGAAGGGAATACTGCCCGGCCCGCGCATCCTGACGGCTGCCGAGCCGCTGATCGGGCGAGGCGAACAGAGCGGCGCCCCGGATGAAATCCGCGCGTACGTGCGGAAACAAAAGGAAGCGGGCGCGGACCTGATCAAGATATTCGCTTCGCAGAGCATCCGCCAAGGCGGAGGGATGACACTTTCGCAGGAGCAATTGACCGCTGCTTGCGAGGAAGCCAGGAAGCAGGGCCTGCGCACGCTGGTGCACGCCTACAAGGATGCGGTCCGCGCCGCAACGGTTGCGGGATGCACGGAAATTGAGCACGGCACCTTGGCGACGGACGACGATCTGAAATTGATGGCCGAAAGGGGAACCTATCTGGATCCCCAGGCGGGGCTGGTCATCGAGAACTACTTGCTGAACAAGGAAAAGTACATCGGCACGCCCGGGTATACCGCGGAGGGTTTTGCGGCCATGGAGAAGATCCTGCCGATGAACCACGAGCTTGTGCAGCACGCAATGAAAATCTCAGGGCTGAAAGTTGTTTTTGGCACGGACGCCGTGGCGGGCGCGCATGGGCGCAACGCCGAGGAGTTCATTGACCGTGTGCGAGACTGCGGGGTGGACCCTATGGTGGCGATGGTTTCCGCGAACTCACTGGGGGCGGAAGCGCTTGGGATGGCCGATCAAATCGGCTCGATCGCTCCCGGTTTGCAGGCGGATATCATCGCGCTCGATGGGGATCCGTTGAAAGATGTTACGGCCGTTCGTCGTGTCGTTTTTGTGATGAAAGGTGGCACTGTTTTCAAGAACGCCGCGCGCGGCGCGATTCCTATGTATGCCGGTGTTCAGCCTTGACCCTGTCACAAGGGGGAAGAGTTCCCATAAGTTGCTAAAAATACAACGGTTAGAGTCTCTCGGAACGGATGGAATTAAGCTCTATCCGAGACGAGGGCAACTTCTTTCCCATATTAGGGTTCTACCCTATCGGAGCAATAAGATGCTACGCTCCTATCTGTTGGACCCCGTGTTTTGGCGACCGCCAAGCGGTCAGGGCCCGGCTGAGAACAGGGGACCGGTCATGAATACGATATCGTTTGCCAGTTCAGGCAGAGTGACGCGCAGGAGCATTGCGCGAAAAGGCGTCCTGTTCCTGGGATTGGCCGCTCTACTTCATATTGCCGCGCCAAGGGCGCAAGCGGACGAGCAAAAGGACCCGCCAACGCGCGTGGCGCGCATCAGTTTTGTGGATGGTTCCGTTTCGTTCCAACCGGGCGGTGAAGGCGACTGGGGCGACGCCGCCAGGAATCGTCCGGTAACCGTTGGCGACAAAATTTGGGTGGACAAGGATTCTCGCGCGGAGTTGCAGGCCGGACAGGCGTCCATCCATCTGGGCAGCATGACCGCCCTCTCTTTCCTGAATCTCGATCAAGACATAATCCAGATGCGCCTTGCGGAAGGCAGCCTCAATTTCCGCGTTCGCGAACTGCGCGAAGGCGATACCTACGAAGTTGACGCTCCCAACCTGGCATTTATCGTGAAGCAGGCGGGAGCGTTTCGCATTGATGTGGACGAGAATGGCGGCGCCGCGCGCGTGACGGTGCTGCGAGGCGAAGGCGAAGTGGCCGCCGGAGGCAAGACATATCCCATTCATGAAGGCGAGCGAGCGGAATTCACGGGCACGGATAACGTTCAGTACAACACGGAAGCTGCCCCGGGCCCGGACGGGCTGGATAGTTGGGCGGAGCAGCGCGACCTGAAAGAAGAAAATTCCGATTCCGCCAAATATGTCTCGCGCGACGCGGTAGGCTATTCCGATCTCGATGATAACGGCACGTGGAGCCAGACTCCGGACAATGGTCCGGTTTGGTATCCGAACGATGTCGCGCCCGGTTGGGCTCCCTACAGTGAGGGCAGTTGGAACTATGTCGGCCCGTGGGGCTGGACTTGGGTTGGCTACGAGCCCTGGGGCTTTGCTCCGTACCACTACGGCCGCTGGAACTATTTTGGCGGGCGCTGGGGTTGGTACCCTGGTGTGTACGGCGGCTATCCCATCTATGGCCCCGCGTTTGTTGGCTTCGTTGGTGGTGGTTTCGGCTTCGGGCTTGGCTGGTTCCCGCTGGGTTTTGGCGAACCGTTCTATCCCTGGTTTGGTTGCCGGCACGAGTTCTTTGAGCGGATCAACGAGCGGAATACCTTTATCCGCAATCGAAATGTGTTCAACACCAACATTCACAACGTGAATTTCGTCAACGCGCACAATGCGAACGCGGTGACCGTCGCAAACCGCAATGCTTTCGTCAATGGCCAGGCCATTCATGGCAGCTCCACGCGCGTAACCGCCGCTTCTTTGAAGGGTGCTCAGGTGTCGAACTCGCCCGGAGTTGGGATCAAGCCCACTGCGAGCAGTTCGCTGGGCGTTGCCAACATGAATTCGCGCGCGGCCAGGCCCTCTTCGTCCGTGCAAAGCCGCGCGGTGGTCGCGCGGACAAGTCCGGCGGTGGGCGCTTCGCACGAAGCTGTCCGTACCATGAACACCCGAACACTAACCGCCGCGCGTGTCGGCAATTCGCCAGGGAATATGAACGGCGCGTCGAATCGCCCGGCGACGTCGGGCGGAGCTGCGCAGCAGCGTGCGGGCAACAACTCCCGGACGTGGGAAGCACAGGGCAATACTACCGATCGCGGGCGCGCTCCAGCCGGTTTTGGCGGCTCAAATCGTCCGGCAAACGAGCCAACGCAATCTGCGCGCGCGACGCAGGGTGACCGTCCGTCGTGGGCGAGGGGGAGCGCGCAAGCTGGCGTGAATGGCAGCAGTGCACGTCAGACGGCTCCGAACTACAACAGCAACCGTTCTGCTTACTCGAACAACAACGGGCGTTCGTACCAGCCGCCGGCAAACGGCAATCGCGGCTATTCGCCATCTCGCTCGTATTCTCCGCCGCAGACGTATTCTCCGCCCAGCCGCGGCAATCCTGCTCCGTCGCGCTCTTATTCCCCGCCGAGCCACAGTTCCGGTGGCGGTGGAGGCGGAAGCCGCGGAGGTGGTGGAGGCGGAAGCCACGGTGGTGGAGGTGGAGGAGGGAGCCACGGTGGTGGCGGAGCTTCGCATGGCGGAGGCGGTGGCGGCCACCGCTAACCAAGATTGATGCAAGAAGGCCCGCTGAATTTATCCCGGCGGGCCTTTTGCTTTCTGTGGGGACCCCGAGCCAGTCAATTCATTCCGGGGCTGACCCAAGTTGCAAAACTCCTTCTGCCACATTCCTCCCCGTTTGGTTCACTTCTTCTTGCGTTTGCAAAGAATGCGCGATCGCGACTCCTGCGGCGCGCCCCTCGCAACTGTTTCTGCCAATGCGTGTTAAACAAAACAGGGAACTCGGTCTCGCGTATTTCCTGTTTCGACATGCGCGAGAAGACCAGGCGAGTCCTTTTGCAACACGTGATGCTACTGTTTGAATTAATCCCAGGCCCTTATTCTCGGGAATCGAAGTGTCGCGGCGCACTTACAAAACAGCCGTTCAAGTTTCAGGAGAGACTTCGATATGAGAAAACTTGTGCTCAAAGCTGTGAGCATCCTCAGCGTCGCCTTGGCGGTGGCTCTCTTTGCTCCGCAACGCGCCGCTGCCGATGATGATGATCCGCCCAGCCGCGTGGCCCGTCTCGGATTCGCACGAGGCTCCGTTTCCTTCAATCCTGCAGGCACGGACGACTGGGTTTCCGCTGTTGTCAACCGCCCCGTCACCACCGGAGACAAGCTCTGGAACGATAGCGGCGCACGCTCTGAACTGAGCATCGGCTCGGCCGTTATACGCCTCGGCAGCACCACCGGCTTTTCGTTCCTGAATTTGACGGATAACGTCACGCAGATCCGCGTCACCGAAGGCACATTGAACATTCGTGTGCGCAACCTCGGCGACGACGAAACCTTTGAGGTGGATACACCGAATCTGGCCTTTTCCGTTCTCCGTCCCGGCAATTACAAGATCAACGTGAACGAAGCGGGCGATACCACCCTTGTGATTGTTCGCGATGGGCAAGGCGAAGTCACCGGTGGCGGTTCCGCGTACAACATTCGCCACGGCGAAATTGGAACCTTTAGCGGCGTGGACCAGCTCGACGCCGATGTCGAGAGCTGGGGAAATGACGATGATGATTTTGACGGCTGGTGCGCCGACCGCGATCGCCGCATTGATCACTCTGTTTCCGCACGCTACGTGTCGACCGACGCCATCGGTTATGAAGATCTGGATGAGTACGGAGGCTGGCGTCCCGTCCCGGAGTACGGCACGGTCTGGTTTCCTCACGTCACCGTCGTTGGTTGGGCTCCCTATCACTACGGTCATTGGGCCTACATCGCCCCATGGGGTTACACCTGGGTAGATGATGCTCCCTGGGGATTTGCTCCGTTCCACTACGGCCGCTGGGTGACCGTCGGCGGAGTGTGGGGCTGGGTGCCGTGCGCGCCGCGTCCCGTTGCCGTCGTAGGCGTTGCGTATGTTCGCCCGGTGTACGCGCCGGCGCTGGTTGCGTGGGTTGGCGGGCCGCATTTCGCCGTTGGAATCGGAGTTGGCGGTGGCTTTGCCGCCGGCGTCAGCGTGGGCTGGTTCCCGCTGGGACCGCGCGAAGTGTACGTGCCGTCCTACCCCGTGAGCCGCACGTACGTGAACAACGTGAACGTTTCGAATACCACGGTGAACACCACCGTCGTAAACAACTATTACAACACCACGGTCATCAACAAGACCACCAACGTCACCAACAACAACGTGACGGTGAACAATCAACACTACATGAATCAGAGCGTGCCTGGCGCGGTCACAGCCACGACGCCGCAAGCCTTCACCTCCGCGCAATCGGTTGCCAAAAACAGCGTGGCCGTGAACCAGAGAGAAGTTGCGTCTGCGCCTGTGGCGGCCACAACGCCGCCGGTCGCGCCTGCACGACAGGCGGTGGTCGGCTCCGGCGCTCCCGCGGTCGCGAAGCCGCCCGCTGCTCTGGCGAATCGCCCCGTCGTCGCGAAGACAGCGCCGCCACCTCCTCCCGTTTCTTTTGCGAAGCAGCAACAGGCCATTCAGGCCAATGGCGGCAGGCCACTGGCGATGTCGCAAGTGCGGCAGATTCAGCCGGAGGCCGCGCAAGTGCATCCCACGGTCAAGATTGCTCCGCCATCGAGTCCGGCTACACCGCAGAACGCGCAAGCCCATAAGCCAGTTGGCCAGCAGCCAGCAGCCAATTCGAATCGCCCCGTGACCTCCAACAGCGCCGTTGGCACGCAGCAGACCGCCAATCCCAATCGTCCCGTGGCATCCAACAACGCTGTCCAGCCGGCACCAGGCAACAAGCCAGCTACGCCGCCCGCGAACGGCACCACCCAGAATGCCAGCCAAAAAGCGTACAGCGACCGTCCGCCCGTCGCGCGGCCGAGCAATTCGAACGCTGTGAACGCCTCGAACGCTGCGAATGCGCAGCTCGAGCAGAAGCATCAACAACAACTCGAGCAACTCCGCGCGCAGCAGGACCAGGAACGCCAGAAGATCGAGCAGAAGCAGGTGCAACAACGCCAGCAGGCGCAGCAGCAAGCTGACGCAGCAAAACAGCAGAAGCTCAATCAACAGCACCAGCAACAGCTCGTACAGCTGGAACAAAAACACGACCAGCAGCAGCAGAAACTTCAGGAGAAACAGCAACAGGAAGTCCAGAAAGCGAAACCGGCCAGCAAGCCGCCGCAGGAGGAGAAACCTCCCAAGGGCAAGTCCTAAGAGTCTTGCAGCGAGCGTTTCTGGCGGGCCTTTGCTTTTCGGCAGGGGCCCGCTCTTTTTTTGCTTCTGGGCATGTTCGCAGGTGAAAGGATTTGGCGTGTCGCGTAAGATTCATTTTCGATGCTTATGCCGAAACGAGGATCATCTCCTTCTGCCACAGGTGCTACGTCCACTGTAGCGGCGGAGCTGCGCTTATTTTCACTTCCCGGGATTCCTGAGGTTCGGCGTGGCGATGATCTTGTGAAAACCATCGCCGACGCGGCGCGCCGAGCCTCCATCCACTTTGAAAATGGCGACGTGCTGGTCATTGCGCAGAAAATTGTTTCCAAGGCGGAAGGGGCGCTGGTTGACCTCGCGAGCGTAAAGCCTTCGCCGCAAGCGCTTCTCCTTGGCGAGCAGCTGAAGAAAGATCCACGTGCGGTGGAGATTGTGTTGCAGCAGTCGCAGAGGATCGTTCGAAGCGATCATGTGCTCATCACGGAAACGCACCACGGTTTTGTTTGCGCCAATGCCGGTGTCGACCATTCGAACGTTCCCGGGAGTGACGTCGTCACACTGCTTCCGAAATATCCGGACCGCTCCGCGACAAAACTAGCCGCCGCTTTTCGCAAACGGACCGGCAAGCGCGTGGCCGTCGTCATCAGTGATACGTTTGGCCGCCCCTGGCGCCTGGGACTGACGAATGTGGCCATCGGCGCTGCCGGTGTTCCGGTGCTCCTCGATTTGCGCGGCACGCCGGATCGCCACGGAAAACTGCTGAACGCCACCATCCTCGCAGTTGCCGATGAACTTGCCGCCGCCGCCGGCCTCCTTATGGACAAATCCAAAGGCTCTCCTGTAGTCCTCATTCGCGGCTATCGCTACAAACCCGTATCCGACCCCGCCGCCCGCATCATCCGCCCCGCCGCCGAGGATTTGTTCCGCTAACCTCTTCTTTTCTGCGTTCTCTGTGTCCTCCGTGCCCGCTGTGTTAAATTCTCTGTTGCGTTTGTAAGCGTTCCATCATGAACACCAAGATCCACGAAGTCGCTCCAACTCCCTCATGGAATCCTGAAGTCGAGGATGCTCTCGCCCGCGCCCGCGGAGGCGTCACCCTTGATCGAGCCTCCGCCTTGCTACTTGCCGAACAAGCGCCCCTGCAAGAGCTGCTGAGCGCCGCCACCGAACTACGCGCTCGTGGGAAGGGAACTGTCGTTACCTTTTCGAAAAAGGTATTCATTCCGTTGACCACGCTTTGCCGCGATTACTGCAGCTACTGCACGTTTCGAAAGGATCCTGGCCAGCCCGGCGCGCACTTTATGACTCCGGACGAAGTCCTCGCGCTTGCCGAGCAAGGCCGCCGCGCCGGTTGCAAGGAGGCGCTCTTCAGCCTGGGCGATCAGCCCGAGCGCATTTTTTCCGAGGCTCGCGAATTTCTGCGCGAACAAGGATTTGCCCGCACGCTCGATTACCTTGCCGCCATGTGCGAGCTCGTCCTCGAAAAAACCGGCCTGCTTCCACACGCCAATCCCGGCGTCATGGACCGCTCGGCTCTTGAGCGGTTGAAGAATTCCAACGCGAGCGTCGGCTTGATGCTTGAAAACGTCAGTCCGCGGCTGATGCGCAACGGCTTGCCGCACGCGAACGCTCCCGACAAAGTTCCCGCCCTGCGACTGCGCACTATGGAAGAAGCAGGGAAGCTTTCGATCGCTTTTACGACGGGAATTCTGATTGGCATCGGCGAAACCATGGAAGAGCGCGTGGACTCGCTGTTCGCGATTCGGACGCTTCACGAAACGCACGGACACGTTCAGGAGGTCATCATTCAAAATTTTCGCGCCAAGCCCGAAATTCCCATGGCCGCGCACCCCGAGCCTTCGCTCGACGACATGCTGCGCACCACCGCGCTGGCCCGGCTCATCCTTGGTTCGCACATGAATGTCCAGGCGCCGCCCAATCTCAGTTACAACGATTTTCCTCGATTGCTCGATGCGGGCATCAACGATTGGGGCGGCATTTCGCCGGTCACCAAGGATTTCATCAATCCGGAAGCGGCCTGGCCGCAAATTTCCCACCTGCGGTCGGAAACGGAGGCGCGCGGATTTACCTTGCGCGAACGCTTGGCGGTCTATCCGGAATTTGTGAGCCGCGACAGATTTCTTTCCTCGCGCGTTCGCAGTCGCGTCGCTGCCATCTCCGATGCGGACGGATACCCGTGTAGCGCCGGTTTCGCGGCAAGCATCTGATCCACGTATGTCGCCATCCAAAAAACTCAAAATCACGGCACTCGCCGGCGGCGTCGGCGCCTCAAAGCTTCTTCTTGGCCTTTATGGCGTCATGGACCCGCACTTGTTAACGATCATCGTCAACACCGGCGACGACATCGTTCTCCACGGCCTGAAAATCTCGCCCGACCTCGACATTGTCACCTACACCCTGGCGGGGGTCATCGATTCCGCGAAGGGCTGGGGTTTCCGCGACGAAACGTTTCACGCGCTGAGGCGCCTCGCCGTTTATGGCCGCGCGAATTGGTTCAATCTCGGGGACCGCGATTTTGCCACACACATCCATCGCACCGCGCTGCTCAGCGAAGGAGAGACCCTCTCCCACGCTGCGGATTCCATCCGCACCGCGCTTGGCGTGAAGTCCCTCATCCTGCCGATGTCCGACGATCCCGTTCCGACCATCATCGAGTCCAGTGCAGGGGCGCTGCATTTTCAGGAATACCTCGTCAAGCGCCGCGCCGAACCCGTCGTCCGCGGCATCCGCTTCGTCGGTGTCGACTCCGCGCGGCCTGCTCCGGGCGTCCTCGAAGCCATCCTGGATGCCGATCGCGTCATCGTTTGCCCCAGCAATCCGTTGATCAGCATCGGCCCGATCCTCGCGGTCCCCGGTATCCGCGAGCAGCTGCAGGCGCGCAGGGAAAATGTCTTCGCCGTTTGTCCGATCGTCGGTGGGAAATCGCTTAAGGGCCCCTCCGACAAAATGCTCGCACAACTAGGCCACGAACCGACCGCTCTCGGCGTCGCGAAACTCTATGCCCCGTTCACCGGCACGTTCGTCATCGATCCCGTCGATAAATCCCAAGCCCCTGCTATCGTCGCCCTCGGCATGAAAGTCGCCATTCTTCCCACCGTCATGAAAACTCTCGCGCAGAAACGCAAACTCGCCCGCACCCTGCTGTCCCCTCCCGCCATCTTTGTAAGAACTACCGCCCGCGGCGGACCGCATCTAGGCGTGTGCTGCACAACATTTCTCAATAGGTAGCTGAAAAAGCGCGGCACGCGGTTTCAGGGTAGAGTTCTTCGCGGCTGCTTTGCCTAGTCGTTAAACTCCAAGTTCACAGGTTTGTCAGGAAGGATTTTCTCACTCGGGCCTGCAGTTGGCGCCTCGATCTCGAATTTCGTGCTGTTGAGCCAAACTTGTCCTGGTCCCTGCAGAAGAATTCCAAACGAAATACGCGTCGCATCTTTGGGAACATTCAGAACTACATAGTAGCGTTGCCAGCCGGTCGTGCCTTTAATCGGCCGCTTCTGCATATTGTCGAAAGTCAGCACCTCTGTTCCCTTGTCCACACGCATCCAAAGACCCGCCGACCCGGTAACCTCTTCCGATTTCACAAGTCCGCTGAGGCGCACTGAATTGCCCCGGTATTGCTCCGCGGTGATGCTTTGCATCAACGTACCAAATCCGTCGACGCTCGGCCGCTTGCTCTTCAGGAATGCGCTCCCGTGACCAAGGTAGGCTTGATCGGTATCCACGCCAGTCTCATACTCAGCGGGCTTGGATCCCGCAAGATGCCATCCACGCGGTGCATCCGCATTTGTGGCCAACACGGACATTGCAAAAACCGCGGCTACTCCTAGTAGGGCTTTCCGAGGGGGGAATTGAAGTTTGGACATAGCACCCTCCCAACGTGTCTAATTCTCGATTGGGCGCCCAATTCCAGAGCATGGCATTTTGAACTTCGTCCAACAGCATGTGTTCGGTCGTGAAGTTTGATCTTGGTCGTGATCACGCCATGCCGGCGCTCTCGGAATAGGTATAGCGCTAAATCACTTTGGAGGAAAGAGGCTAAGATCTCGCCTGGAGCACTTCCGTATTACCCCGTTCACCGGACGTTGGCTCCGTACTCTTCGTAGAAGGAGATGCGTTATTTCACGGGAAGCCCGGTGAAGCGAATCCCGGCGCCGTGAACTTTGTAGCGGATATTCAGGCCGATCAGGAGCGCCGTCAGCGATTCGACGATGCGCGCGTTCTCTAGTTTTCCGCCGTTCAGGGCGCGCGCGCCGGGAATCTTGCTGACTAATTCGGACGCCACCTGCTTGGCTTTTTCGTCGTCGCCGCATACCAGGACGTCGCATTCCACCGGGGCGTCTCCGGCGAGCAATTCGGCGCCGAGATTCTGGAACGCCGCAGCGAGGCTCAGTTCCGCCGGCAAAAGCTCTCGCGTTTGTTGCGCTGCCGAGCCTTGCCACACCCCGAGCATGCGCGTTGCCGGTCCGCCCACCGACGCTGCCAGCGGCACAGTCGTATCAATCACGACTGTCCCCGGCTTCCATACGCTTTTCAGTTGCTTCAGCAACTCCGGCGCGCCGGAGAAGGGAACCGTGAGCACCGCGATATCGCACGCCGCGGCTGCTGACACATTGTCCATGCCCTCGATCTGTGCCCGGCCGCCAATACGCTCGCGCAAATTCTTCGCGGTTTCCTCGGCGCGCGCCGCGTCACGGGAACCAATCAAAATGTGTTCTCCCGCTTTTGCCAGACGGTAGGCCAGCCCGGAGCCTTCCGCCCCCGTTCCCCCCAAAATCGCAATCGTTCTCACCATACGTTTTCGCTCCGTCCCTCGATTATGCGTGCCGCTCGATCATACACGCGCCGAATCGCGCGGCGCTTCGCTTTCACGGCGCGCAATATGGTATCTTCAAAAACTTCGATGATCACCACGCCTCCACTCACCACCCTGCAATTTCGCAAAGCACTCGGTCACTTCTCCACGGGAGTGACCGTGGTGACCGTCGAGCGCGCCCCCGGCCTGGTTCACGGCATGACCGCCAACTCGTTCACGTCCGTCTCGCTCGAGCCCATGCTGATTCTCGTTTGCGTGGACCAGCGCGCCAGGCTTCTTCCGCTGCTCGAAAAAAGACGGCGCTTCGGCGTCAGCGTCTTGAAGCAAGGCCAGGAAGCGCTCTCCGAGTATTTCGCCAAAGGCGAACAGAGCGAGGAAGCTGAGCAGCGCCTGTCCATTCACTACGATTGGACGCGCGGCGGCATTCCGTTGCTGGAAGACACGATTCTGCGCCTCTCGTGCAGCGTCGTCGCCTCCTACATTACCGGCGATCACACCATTTTTGTCGGGGAAGTGGAATCCGCGGAAATATCGGAAGGCGAGCCGCTGGTCTTCTACCGCGGCGAATACCGCAAAATCACGCGCCACGGCTGAGCCACAAAAAAGCACAAAAAGTTAAACGTATTATCGTTCGGAGCTGCCGGAGGGCCGCGGCGACTCGGCGGAATCGCCCATCTCTTTGCGGTGACTCTTCACTTCGCGCAGCGCGTAGATCGGTTTATTCTGCGATTCGTAGTAGGTGCGCGCGATGATCTCGCCCAGCAATCCCATGGAGATGAACTGCACGCCGCTAACGAACAACGCGACGGAGAGCAGCATCAGCGGCCCATGCTCCGTCATGATGGCTTGGTGATGGAAAAACTTCTCATACGCCAGGAAGCACGCCATCAGCGAGCCCAGCCCTGCTCCGCCCATGCCCAGTAGCCCAAAAAATTGCAGCGGCCGCGTCGAATAATCCAGCAGAAACTTTACGATGATCAAATCGAGGAACACGCGGATGGTCCGCCCGATTCCATAGTTGGACTTACCACTCTTGCGCTCGCGATTCTCGATGGGCACTTCCGCGATTTTCGCGCCGGTCGAGCTCGCCAGCGCCGGAATAAAGCGGTGCAGCTCGCCGTACAGTTGAATTTCCTGGATGATTTCCCGACGGTAGGCCTTGAAGGTCGTTCCGAAATCGTGCAGCTCGATGCCCGAAAGTTTCGCCATCATCCAATTCGCGATGCGGCTCGGAATCTGGCGCATCAGCCAGTGGTCTTTCCGCTGATGCCGCCAGCCGCTGACCAGGTCGTAGCCTTCTTCGATTTTTTCCAGGAAGCGCGGAATTTCGTCCGGATCATGCTGCAGGTCGCCATCCATGGAGATGATGACCTCGCCGCGCGCGAAATCGAATCCCGCCTTGAGCGCCGCGGTCTGACCGAAATTTCTTCGCAACCGCACCAGGTTCACGCGGCCGTCGTGCTCATAAATATCCGAGAGCACCTTGAAGGTATTGTCCTTGCTGCCGTCGTCCACAAACACCAGTTCGAATGGCTCGCCGATGCCATCCATCACTTCCGTCAATTTCATGTACAAAGGTGGGATGTTTTCCTGTTCGTTAAAGAACGGAACGACAATCGAATATTGAATGAGCGAGTCGCCCTTCATGCTCTCTTCCGCAGATGCCATTTAGGCTTCCTGGGTTATGAAACCATAGTCTATCAGGCGAATCCCCTGCGATGCGACAAGATTTCGAATGGCCGTGTCCGTGAGGATCTCCAGCTCCGTGCGCCTCGAATCCTGCAGCCGGGTGGCGGTTTTCAGCAGCGCGGCGTCCACGTAGCCGGGGTGACACATCAGCTCGGTGGTTCCGTCCGGCAGATTTTTGAGCAAGCGCGCCACGCCTTCCTTGGTGAGCTCGCCGGTTTGCGCGATTCCGCAAAAATAATCCGCCGCGCCGATTCCGGCACGCTCGGCCTGCTCCCGCGCGTCCCGCGCCAGTAACTTTAGGCCGCGTGCCTGCACGCCCTGTTTCAGAACCACGGCGCCACGCTGCTTTTCCCCCCATGAAAGCGCGGCGCGCAGGCTCGACGCTTCGTGCGCGATTCGAATCGCTCCGATGCCGTGCCGCTTGGCCAGTTTCAGCGCGATCTCAAACAGCCCCGGCAGCATGTGCACGTGCTTATGGCCGTCCAGATGCGTCGGCTCAATCCCTGCATCGCGCACTTTCTCGATCTGCGCGTCCCATTCGCGCTCCACTTCGCCCAGAAGCAGCCCCCTCCGCGCCCGGCGCAGCAGCAGGCTCTCCGGACCGCCCGCAAATTGGCCCTCATCATTCAGCAGGCTCGTCACGTTTTCGCGGTCCGCCACCGGCGCGCCATCACTCAGGTTCAGGTGCACGCCCACGCCCAGGCCCGGCGCGGAACTGGCCTTCTCCAGCGCCTCCGCAAAGGCTGCGCCGTTGGCCAGGAGCGACGTGCTCGTCACGATCCCGTGGCGAAACGTCTCGACAATTCCTTTGTTGACCCCTTCGGTCCACCCGAAGTCATCCGCATTCACGATCAGATTCTTCACGACCTGTCCTTGCCCCCGTTGCTACCCCTGTCCTTTCGGACAGCTACTCGTTTGCGCCATCGTCCGCGGACGTACCATTGACCGCTTTTCCCTTCAACTCTAGCATGACGCTATTGAGGTAAATATGCCCGTTAAGGTGCGCGAAACCAAGAAGTTGGGCTCGCGGCACCGCGAGAGTCGTCGCGGCCGCCGCATGAATTCCCGCGTTCCCGTGCGCCTGGAATGGGACGGTGACGCCGGCAAGCGCCACACCGTCGAAGCCCATACGCGGGTGGTGAATCCCTACGGCTGTATGGTAGTGCTTTCCGATTCGCTGGACCTCGAGCATCGCCTGGCGCTCACAAATCTGGCTACCGAAACCAGCAACGCCGCGGTGGTCGTCTGGAAGGGCAATGCGCGCCCCGACGGCTGGGAATATGGAATCGAGCTGGTCGCCCCAGAGATGGATTTTTGGGGCCTGGAACTGTGATTAAACCTACTTCCAACGTCAAAGCCCCAGGCACGCATCCGGTGCGCCCCGCGGTGCAGCGGCAGCCGACCGCCGAGGAGCGCCGCCGCGCCCAGCGTGTGCTGCTGCGCATGGCCATTCTCGTACACGTCCCCAACAAGCCGGAACCCATGAAAGGCTTCACGCATACCGTCAGCGCCACCGGCGCCATGATCATTCTTCCCGAGGGCTTTGCCCAGGGCACAAAGTTCACGATCGAGAATCCCAAGTCCCAGCAGAAGGTGGAGGTCAACGTCGTCCGACCTGGGCAGATGAATCAGGAAGGCTCGTTGCTTCCCGTGGAATTTCTGACTCCTGCGCCGCTGTTCTGGAACATCGTTTTTCCACCCAACGTCAACTGACGATTCCCCTAAAAAAGAGCGGCTCCAAAACTCGGAGCCGCCCCGTCTTCGTTGCCTTCAATACGCGTTAGTTAATCGTGATGTTGATCGTCGGCGAGCCATTCGACGCCGCAGGCGACGCCGCGATGGAGAGCGTAGTCGATCCTGTGACCGTCACGTTCAGGGAGCCGCTTGACGACGGTTGCGTGTTGGTGGCATCGCCCGCGTAGTGCGCGCTGATGGCGTGCGTTCCCACCGTGCTCATCGCCCCCGTGGAAAGGTTCGCCGTGCCGCCGGAAACCGCTACCGCAGTTCCAATCGGAGTCGCACCATCAAACAGCTGCACCATATCCGTTGGAGTGCCGCCAGTCACGGTCGCCGTGAAGGTAAACGCAGTGGTAGCCGGACCCTTCGTCGCGCTGGTGACCGTGATGTGCGTCGTGGTAGCTACCGGGCCGCCGCCACCACCGCCGCCGCCACCGGAGCTGCCGCAGCCCAGCGTGAAGCTCAGGATGCAGAGCAGGCCGAGAGCCAGCGCCGCGCGGTACCGCTTCCTCCCCGGAAGCAAGAGCAAGAGTACGGCGCCGAGCCCGGTGATTGCGCTCAGCGTCCACCAACCCTTGCCACCGCTCGCGAGGGTCAGGCCCGCGGCATAGAGTTTGCGCTCGTCAGGCATCACGGACGCCGTCGCATTCGCTGCCGCTGGCGCTGCCACTGTCACCGTTAGGGGCTGCGACGCTGCCGTTGTACCAGTAGCAGCAATGGACAGCGGATTTGGCGTGCAAGTAACCCCAGGCGGAAGCGCTGAACACGTTATATTCGCGGTCTGGGTGCCGGTCGAACCAGCGGCAGGCGTGACGGTAATTGTGGACGTGCCGCTGCTTCCCGCCGTCACGGGCGAGGGCGACACTGCGGTGCCGCCGATCGCGAAGCCGCCGGTCCCGCTACTGCTGGTAAACGTGAAGTTCAGAATACTCTTTCCGCCAAACGCGACCGGATTGGGATCGGCAGCCCCGAAGGAACTAACCATGATGTAGTAGGTTGTTCCTGAGGTGACGGCGACGCCCTGAATCTGCGATTGCGTGATGACCATCGGAACGATGTCGTCGTTGCAGGCCACTAGCGTCGCGGTCAGGGATGTCTCGGTGGTACCGGAGCCGGTCCAGATGGAAAGTACACTGTCGTAGCTGCTTCCGATGGTGTCCACATCGGTAATCGTTCCGTTGGATGTGGGTGTGAACTTGTACCAAATTGTATTCGCCGTTCCTGTGGTGAATCCAGCTACGCTCTGAGAGCACGGCGGCACCGGGTCGGTCGTTTGGGTGGTCGCGGCGGAACTGTCCTTCGTGTCCGTGAACGTATTCCCGGTGATGCTGATGGCATTCGCGAAGTTGTCGTTGACCGGCACCGGAGCCAGAACGACAAACGTCGGCAACGTCACTGTCCGCGTTGTGACAGTGGTCCCGCCACCTGGCGGAGGATTCTGTACGCCGACAGAATTCGTGCTGCCGAAATTGGCCAAGAAGGTCGCTGGGACTGTCGCCATGATTTGCGTCGCAGTCACGGAGGTAGGCGTGATGGTCAACGTGCCGCCCACGTCTGGGTTCATAATGACCACTGCATTCGATGCAAACCCCGTTCCAGTCACTGTAATTGGCGTCGCGACCGCGTTCACAAGCGCGCTGGTTGGACTCACCGCCGTAATTGTTGGCGCTCCGCCTATCACCGTGAACGTCAGCTTGTTGCTGGGGCCCGCCGCCGTATTAACAGAGATTTGCGCTGCCTCCCCGCCCCCGAGTAATGATGTGGCAATCGTGGCAGTCAGGGAAGTGTCGCTGCCGCCACCTTGTGTGACACCAGTGGTAAGGCCGTTCCACTGAACGGTGCCGCCTGTTAGTCCGATTCCATTCACGGTCAGGCTAACAGCCGTCGTGGTGCCCGCATTTGCCGAAACTGGCGAGATGGAGGAAATGTGCGGGTTCGTAAAAGTGAAATTATTGAGAACGACGTCCCACACGCCGCGGCCATGCGTCGCCGCGCGCAGTGTGCGCGAGGCATGATGGAGCTTCAGCGAAAGCACCGCAACGCGCGGGAGCCCGGTGCTCAACGTCGCCCAGGTGCAGGTGGTCGGGGCGGTCGTCGTGCAGGTGCCCTGAAACACACCGATGTCTGTTGCCGCGTATAGCGTTCCTTGGATATCCGGATCAACCACGACATCATTGACTGGGCTGTTCGGTAGGTCTGCCGCTGCAGGTGTCACGCAACTGGCCACCGTGCAACTGACGTCTTTCCAGGTCGCTCCGCCGTCCGTCGTCTTGAACAAATGGCCGACGACGTCGTTGATGCCATTGCCGACAAACGCGAATCCCGAGAATGCGGCGTATGCCGTGTTGCCAGTTAGGTCCCCGGTGTCCACCGTGATTGCCGAAACCTGGCGCGGCGGCAGGCTGGCCTGCCCGGCAACCTGGGCGAACGTGCCGGATCCAGCCGCAACGTTTGTGGCCACGAAGACTCCGCCAGTATCCGCTCCCGCATACACTACCTTCGAATTTCCAGGCGCAACGGCCAGGGCCGTTAGATCATGGTTGGCAGCTCCGTTCACTAAGTCGCCGGACAAAGCCGTCCAGGAGCTCCCAGCGTTTACGGATTGGTAGACCTTCGTGGTGCCGGCATACAGGGTATTCAGCGTGCTTGGGTCTGTTACCAGCGGGGGCACGAAGTCTGAGTTGTCGGCAGGATTGATTCCGTTCACAGCATTGAAGAAAGTACCTGGCTGGCCATTCAAGAACGAGACGGCAATGTTGATGCCGTTGCAGGCCACGTACACCGTGCTGGGAACTACGTTGTCGATTGCGGTTCCCGTACCGTCACCGCAAAAGTTGTTGTCGGTCCAGGTTGTGCTGGGACCGGCGTAGATCTGGCTGCCGTTGTCCTGCGCTCCCGCAAAGGCTACCGCTTGCGAGGAAGGATGGATGGAAATCGCGGGATAGAACTGCGTCAGGGTCAGCGTGGAGTCATTCAGATTCGTCCAGACGACAGTGGCATTTTCCGCATCGTCGGTTCGCCAGATTCCGCCGTCATTGCCCAAGTACATGCGAATCTTGCCGGTGCTCAGTTTCACGAATGCCATCGCGTGGTTGTCCACGTGCGGCAGTCCCGTTCCCGACTGGTTCGGTATTACCGTGGACCAGCTCGTGCCACCGTTTACGGTCCGCTCGACCCAAATCGGATTATTGCCTGCGTCCGCTACCGCGGCCCCGCCAAAAAACGCAAAGTTCTTGCCGTTTGGATCCACTTTCACCACGTTGTCATACCAGCATTGCTGCTGGCAGACGTCTGGCGCTGGTGTCAAAGTCCAGGTGTTCCCACCATCGTTGCTTACGTAAACGCCCAGATTGGTATTGGACTGCGTGGCGGAACTCGCGATGGACGCATAAATCGTGTTGTCGGTCGCGAACAACGGCGAGATCCCCAGATCAATGCGACCGATGGTGGACTGCGCAGGCAAAGTTGCCGCAGTTAGGTGCGAGAAGGATATTGTGGAGCACGTCGAGCCTATGCTCGTGGCCTTGTAGATTCCATTTCCATTCGTGACGCCTGCTGTACTGCCAAAGGGATTTCCCAAGGCGGCATACGCCACGGTGGATGACGCGAAGCCCACAAACGTAGACATCTCGCCCGAAAGAACCTGCGACCAAGTGGTCCCGCCATTATCCGTGCAATACACCCCCTCGAGCGACCCTTCCAAGCCGAACTGAGCGGCCGCCAGGACCATCTGCGAGTTCGCAGGACTCACCGCGATGTAGCTAATGCGTGCGCCGCCAAACGTGAAGAACCCGAACGGCGTCTGATCGCTGAACGGTCCGATAAACGGACACGTCGCACTCGGAGTTGTGCAAGTCGGCGCCCAAGTCTGACCGCTGTTCGCGGACTTTAGTACACCAGCGCCATAGTAAATGTCGAAGCCAATGGAAGCCTGCTCTCCGGTACCTGCGTAGACTGTTGCGGGCGCCGACGGAGCGAATGCAATCGAACCCATCGAAAGCGATGAGTTCTGGTCCCCTACCGCCGTCCACACTGTTCCTGCGGTGGTTGTTCGCCAAATACCACCCTGCGCGCCCCCAATCAATACTGTACTTCCCGTCGCATCGGTAGGATCGACCGCAATGGCTGTGATGCGCCCTGTCACTGGACTGAACGAGCCGCCGGTCGTAGGTGTCGGCCCGATCGAAGTCCAGGTGTTTGTCACTGATGCGCCGAAAGGAGCCACTTCGGCGACGGAGCCGTCCGCACGATGCACCAGCTTGCCTTCCGCTTCCATCATGCGCTGCATGTGCGCAAGCGCGTTAGCACGAGCTCCGGCGGGGATGTGCCCGTTCGCGGAACTGCGCTGTTTATAAAACCATTCTTCGCGTTTGCGAACTGCGTCCGGGCTATCCTTTTCTTCTTTGGCCGATTTCTGCTTAGGGGCGTCCGCGTCAGCTTGTTCGGTAGCTGCCGCTGCCTGCGCTTTTGCCGCGGGGAATTTCGCCGTAGGCGCAGTCTTCTTCTCGGCCTCAGGATTCTCTTGCGCGTTGGCTGCTGCAGAAAGGCCCGTCAGCGCCAGAGTAAGGGCAAGGATGAAAAGGGAGTTGCGCATTGCAGAAGTGTTGAGTTTCATTGTCCGCCCACGCCGAAGGATTTTGAGGACCCGGGCAAAGCGTTTGCGGTCTGAGGATGCCGGCCAAAATGGAGCGAGGAACAACTTCATGAAACGGCTTCTGGCCGAAGGGGCATGGACCGTGAACGATTCACCTTAAAACGCGTAAAGCCTATCACAGGAATTGATTAGACTCTCTAGTACTCAGCCGGCGGAACTTGTCTTGCGAACAGCACCCAACCTCGCGAGTTCACGACCCGCCACCGCCCCATGCCCACTCCGATGCACCTGCCACTCTCCGGGATGCTTCCCATTTACCTTGCGGGAGGCCCCGTTTCGGCGGTGAATTCAGGCATCGCCTGGACACGCCCAGCTCACCTTCCCACCAGACGCAGACCGCCCAACGGCCATCTTTATTCCGCAGCGGGGACCACGGCGGCGCAAGGACCGCTGTGGCCGGTGTCCGCTGCCGACTCGAACTGGGGCGGGGACTTACCCACGGTGTACAAAATGATACAGATTCGGCTGGAGTACTCCTCTACGCTTTCAGTGGATTTTGCGACGCGGGCATTGCACTTCGT
>Ga0307477_10000355_pt1 | contig 54117 bp, 44 predicted proteins | sample atmos_gasesECM2C_FD_203316 | JGI IMG/M metagenome (GOLD analysis project Ga0307477, IMG submission 203316) | Hardwood forest soil microbial communities from Morgan-Monroe State Forest, Indiana, United States - atmos_gasesECM2C_515 | ecosystem: Environmental > Terrestrial > Soil > Temperate... | reverse complement strand
CTGTGGACCCTCGGGGCGCTGCCGGAGGCTGGGTCGTAAGAGCCGGATGAGGCGAGAGCCTCACGTCCGGTTCCGTGAGGGCGCGGGGGTGAAATTCCCCCGCGCTACTCGACCCCCGATTTTCAGCCTTGTCATTACCTCCCGAGCCGAACCGCCCGAGCCGCGATCGCGTCGATCAAGCCCGGCGCCACCAGCCGCACGTACCGCCCGAGCCGCCCCCTCAGCGAGAGGATCCGGAGGCGCTGGCGCTTCTGCATCGCCTTGACGATGTGATGGGCGCATTGCTCGGCGGTCATGATGCTCGACTCCTGCATGGGGCTGTGGCCCAGGGGGCGGCCGTCGGGGCCGGCGGCGCGGCGGTGGATCTCGGAGAGGACGAAGTCGGGGGCGACGAGGGTCACCGTGACTCCGGTGCCGGCGAGCTCGATGCGCAGGGAGTCGAAGAAGCCGAAGATGGCGTGCTTGGAGGCGGCGTAGCCGGTGCGGGTGGGGACGCCGGTCATGCCGGCGAGGCTGGAGACGGCGACGAGGCGGCCCCGCGAGCGACGGAGCTCGGGGAGGGCGTGGTAGGTGGGATAGACGTAGCCCAGGTAGTTGACTCGCATCAGACGCTCGAAGAGCTGCAGGTCGGCGACGTCTTCGAATCGGGCGATCATGTCGATGCCGGCGTTGTTGATCAGGGCGTCGAGGGAGCCCCATGTCGCGACGGCCTGGCGGACCAGGCGCTCGCAGTCGGCGGGCTGGGAGACGTCGGTCGGGACGACCAGGGCCTCGCCGCCGCGCTCGCGGCAGGCGGCGGCCACCTGCTCTAGGGCCGCGGCGTCCCGGGCGGCCAGGGTGAGACGGGCGCCTTGGCTGGCGAGCTCGAGGCACACGGCCTTGCCGATGCCCTGGGAGGCGCCGGTGACGATGATGGAGCTGCCGGGCAGGCCGCTGGCCGGACCGCCGGCCAGGCTGCCGGCGGGGGTGCCGGCCTGGTTGCCGGCCGAGCCGCGCGCACCCGCCTGCTGGCCGTTCATCGGACTCTCCTCACTTGAGGTACCACGGGATGTTGACCAGGGCCACGTGCTCGAGGTCCTCGAGGAGGAGGCGGGCCTTCAGGACCTCGGCGCGGTGGTTGTGCAGGAAGGCCTCGTACCAGTGGCGCTCCACGAGCTCGGGGATGATGACGGCAATCTCGCTCGCGGGGTTGTCCTTCTCGAGCTGGCGGATGAAGTCGATCAGCGGCAGGAAGAACCGGCGGTAGGGGGACGGCAGGACGATCAGCCGCGGCGCCTGGCGGCCATCGCGGCGCGCCGGCTGCTCGACGTCCAGGTCCCATTGCTCCTGCAGCGCCTGCCGCTTCGCCTCGCTGACGCCGACGTGGACCGCGCGGACGTCGTTCGAGATCCGCAGGCCGAAGCGCAGCGCCTTGGCGCTCAGCATGTTCCAGGTCTCGATCGGCACCACGACGATCGGCGGCTCGAGGCCGGCGAAGTCGAGCGGCCGCAGGCAGGCGATCTGCCGCAGCACCCGGCGGTAGTGACGCTTGACGCCGGCGAACAGGGCCAGGATGACGGGCACCAGCACCACGGTCATCCAGGCGCCCTCGGCGAACTTCGCCACCAGGATCACCGCCAGGGCGACGCCGGTGGCGACAGCCCCCAGGCCGTTGACGGCCATCGCCACCTTCGAATGGGGGCCGCCGGCGCGCCGCCAGTGCATCACCATGCCCGCCTGCGACAGGGTGAAGGCGCTGAAGGCGCCCACCGCGAAGAGCGGGATCAGGCGATCGGTGATGCCGCCGAAGAGGATCAGCAGCACGCCCGACAGCACGGCGAGCACCAGGATGCCGTTCGAGTAGACCAGCCGGCGGCCGACGGTGCTGAAGGAGCGCGGCAGGAAGCCGTCCTCCGAGATGATGCGGCAGAGACGCGGGAAGTCGGCGAAGCTGGTGTTGGCGGAGAGGGCGAGCACCGCCAGGATGCTGGCGAGGGTCACGTAGTAGATCACTCCCCGTCCCGCCACCGCCGCCACCAGCTGCGAGAGAACGCTCTGGTAGCCGGGCTTCTCCTGGTCCATGGCGCCGAGGTGGTAGGCGCGGGCGAGGTAGGCGATGCCGCCGAGCAGCAGGCCGAGGATGGCGACGATGGCGGTCAGGGTGCGCCTGGCGTTCGGCACGGTCGGCTGCTTGAAGTACTTGACCCCGTTGCTCACCGCCTCGACGCCGGTCATGGCGGTGCAGCCGCTGGCGAACGAGCGCATCAGCAGCCAGAGGCTCGCCGCCTGGATCGGCGGCCCCAGGGGCGGCGGCGGCGCCAGCGGCCGCGGATGGCCGCCGTGCAGCAGCGCCTCGACCACGCCGACGATCAGCACCAGGCCGAGGCTGGCGATGAACAGGTAGGTCGGGAGGCCGAATGCCAGCCCTGGCTCGCGCATCCCGCGGAGATTGACGACCGAGATGACGGCGAGGATCGCCAGGCAGAGGAGCAGGGTGTGCCGGTGCAGTGACGGCACCGCCGAGACCAGGGCGGCCACTCCGGCCGAGATGCCGACCGCCACGTTGAGGATGTAGTCGATCATCAGCGCCGCGGCGGCGAGCAGGCCGGCGCGGGTGCCGAGGTTCTCCTTGGCCACCGTGTAGGAGCCGCCTCCCTGGGGGTAGGCGCCGATGGTCTGGCGGTAGGAGAGGTAGAGCAGCAGCAGCAGCCCGAGGATGACCAGCGTGATCGGCCCGATGAAGGCCAGCCCCGCGGCGCCCAGCGGCACCAGCAGGGTCAACGCCGCCTCCGGACCGTAGGCCGAGGACGACAGGCCGTCGAGCCCGAGGATGGGGATGCCGGCCCAGACGCCGATCTTCTCCTCCTCGGCCTGCGAGGAGCGGAGCGCCTTGCCGAGGAGCTTGTCGACGAACGACACGCGGTGTGCCCCGTTCGCGCTAGTGGCCGCTGATGCCGGCGGCAGCGGCGGCGGCCGGCTTGCCCATGCCGAGCCAGCGCGCGACGCGCCCGGCGATGTCGGTGGCCTGGACGGCGGCGCTGGTGCTGCCGGGCTTGACGTCCTTGCCGATGGCCAGGTAGACGCCCTGCATGTCGGGATGCGCCGCCAGGTAGCCGTACGTGCCGTAGGCCGCTGCCGGGTGGACGATGGCCGCGCCGGAGGGCTCGGGCCCGGGGTCGAAGGCATAGCCCTCGTTGGCGAAGAGGAGCAGGTCGCCGCTGTTGGGGTGGTCGAGACCCAGGTCGGCGGCCTCCTGCCGGGTGAGCACCCGCTCGATCGGCGTGTCGTCGCCGCTTCGCCAGGCGAGCAGCTGGTCGCGCAGCTCGAGCAGCTGCCGCTGGCGGGCGGGCGCATCGGGTGCCGCCGCCGCCTTCGCCGGCGCCGGGGGCGCCTGCGAGATATAGAGGTGGGCCATCCCGCCGTCGCCGAGGGCGTAGGCGGCGATGCCGTCGCGACCGCTGACGCCGCCGCCGGCCCGTGCCGTCTCCCCGCCGGCTCCGGCCGCCTGGGCCCCCGGCGAGGCCAGCCAGCCGCGCTCGCGCAGCAGGGCGTTGAGGTCGACGACGGTGTGGACCGGCGCCATGCCGTGATCGCTCACCACCACCACCGTGGTGCGGCCCAGGTCGACCGCGGCCATCAGCAGGCGCAGCTCGTGGTCGACCGCCTGCCAGACCTTGCGCCGGGCGCGCGCCAGCTCGTCGCGCCGCGCGACGGAGTAGCCGGCCTGGTGCGAATCGGCGAGCAGCAGCGAGTGGCCGGCCTCGTCGATCACCGGGATGGTGCCCAGCATCAGGTCCCAGTCGTCGCGCGCCGTGGCCACCCGCCGCATGGCGCCGCCGAAGAAGGCGGCGAACCGCGCCGCCTGCTCGGTCCAGGTGTCGAGGTCGATCCCGGGCTGCCCATGCCACGCCGCCGCCAGCCGCCGGTCGTCCGGCGGCCCGGGCCAGAAGAGGTTGCTCTCCGCGAGGTCCTTGGCGTAATCAGCCGGGTAGGCTTGCAGGCGGTAGGTGCCGGTGAAGTAGAGCCGCACCTCCCCGAGCGCGGGGTCGAGCGCCAGCACCTTGACCCAGCAGGCGGAGCGCCCGCCGCGATCCGGGAAGATGACCTCCGCCCACTGTCCCTGGCCCAGCGGCTCGCTCTGCTCGAGGTTCGCGACGCTCGGCACCCAGGTGGCCCGCGCGCCCCTCGCCGCGCCAGCGGCACCGCCCGACGGTGCGCCAGCGGCACCGGCCGTTCCCGCCGGCGCGCTCGCCGCCACCACCACCGAGTCGTAGTTCCCCTGGTTGTCGTCGCCGCGGCCGACCGCGTAGAGATCGAAGCCCGCTGGGGGGACCCCGCCCGCGCCGGCGAGAGCGACGTGGGCGCCGAGCACCGGCGACCGGCTGGGGCTGCTGAGATGCGGCGCCGTCGCCGGCGGCTGCCAGTCGGAGCGCTCGAGGACCAGCAGCCGCGGATCGCGCTCGGCGCTGGTGACGTCGCTGAAGCCGATGTCGGCGCGCAGCCGCGGATCGCTGCCGTCGACGCCCGGCCAGGCCACCACCGCGACCCTCTTCCGCTGCCGCCGCGCCGCCTCCCACAGCGTCTCGACGCCGATCGGGAAGTTGAACCCGCTCGCCTTGGCGAAGTCGGGCGCTCCTGCCGGATGGAAGCGGTTGCCGACGATGCCGGTATGGTCCGGCGCCGCGCCGGTCGCCAGGCTGACGTGATTGGGAGCGGTGAGGGTCGGATCGACCGGCACCAGCGCCGCCGCCACCTCGCCTTCGCGGAAGAAGCGCGCGAAGCCGCCCTCGTCGAGTAGGTCGTCGCGCCACAGCTGCTGCAGCTCCGCGGCGCTCGCTCCGTCGAGGCTCACCACCACCACCCGCCGCGCCATGCGGGGAGCGGCCGGACCGCCCTTCGGCTTCTCCGTCGACGGCGGTGGCTTCTTCGGCGCGTTCGGGTTGAGCGGCTTGGCGCCGAGCCCGGCGGCGCCGGCCATCGCCAGGGCAGCCGCCAAGGCCGCCGCCAGGGCCAGCCAACGTACCCGCCGCCGGATGCTCGTCGTCATCTTGGTCATCTTAGCCCGCGAGGACTGGGACGGTCCGGGTCACACCCCCGTCGACCCGAAGCCGCCCTCGCCGCGGTCGCTGCCGTCGAGCGCCTCCGCTTCCTCCCACTCGACGCTCTCGACGCGCGCGATCACCAGCTGGGCGATGCGGTCACCGCGGCGCAGCGTGAACGGCTCGCTCCCGAGGTTGATCAGCAGCACGCCCACTTCGCCACGGTAGTCGCTGTCGATCGTGCCGGGGGCGTTGACCATGCCGATGCCATGGCGCAGGGCGAGGCCGCTGCGGGGGCGCACCTGCCCCTCCCAGCCCGGCGGGATCTCGAGCGCCAGGCCGGTCGGCACCAGCAGCCGCTCGCCCGGCCGCAGCACCGCCTCGCCCGCGAGCGCCGCGCGCAGGTCGCACCCGGAGCTGCCGGCCGATGCCGCCGCCGGCAGCGGCAGGCCGCTCGCGGCGGGCAGCCGCCGCACCCGCACTCGGATCATCAAGGTTTGCCGGGGTTGCCGCCGCCCAGGACCCCCCCGACCGGTCGCGGCGGGCCTCCGGGCGCCCCGCCCGGAAAGACGTTCGGCATCTGGCTGCCGGGGGGCACGAAGCTCGGCATCGGCCGCCCCAGCCACCGGGTGCTCATGATCAGGCCGCCGCCCGGGGCGCTGGCGCCGCCCGACCGGATCGAGGCGCGCGTCAGCATCTCGACCCGGAACTCCCACTCGTCGTAGCGCTCATGGCCGAAGAAGACGAGCAGCGATTTGTTGGGGCTGCGGCTCCTCACGCCGACGATCGGCCCGGCGGTGACCTGCGGCTGGTTGGGATCGAGTCCCTGCGCCGGCGGCATCTCCGGGGTGCCGGGCACATGGACGGGCGAGCCCTGGAACAGCAGGATCGGCGCCCATTCGCCGCTCGCGGTCATCGGGTCCTTCCACAGCTGGCGGATGCAGCGCGGCTTCGCCTTGATCAGCTCGTCGAGCTTGACCGGGTAGCGCTGGAAACGCCGCTGGAAGACGCGGATCGCCTCGGCGTACTGCCAGCCGCGCGAGATCAGCTCCTCCTCCTTGTCGCGCTTGATCATCTCGCTCCACTTCGGCAGCGCGACGGCGATCATGATGTTGAGCACGGCGACCGCCATGATCACCATCACCAGGCTGAAACCGGCCGCGCCGCGGCGGGCGGCAGACGTGCGCGAGGTCACCATTCGGCGTAGGGCGTGCCGGCGAAAGAGGTCCTCGGCGAGCCCGAGTGGACGTCGACGATGCCCGGGGTGTTGTCGTCGCCGGAGCCGGAGTCGGCACTGTCGTCCGGCGGGTGGTCGGGGTCGGCCTCCTCGCGCACCAGCACCCAGGTGTCGTTGCGCTTGGTGATCGGATCGACCGGGACGGCGCGCAGGTAGCCGTCCTTGACCAGGGTCTCGAGCGACGACGGATAGTGCCCCTTGTCGCCGTAGTACTGGTCGATCACGTCCCGGAGCATGTGCAGGTTGCTCTTGAGCACCACCTCGTTGGCCCGCATCGGCATGTCCTTGAGCTTCGGCATGGCGATGGCGGCCAGGATGCCGATGATGGCCACGACGATGATCATCTCGAGCAGCGTGAAGCCCTGCTCCGCCCGGGGACCCGCACCGGCGTCCTCGCGCTTGCCTGCTGCTTCCGCTGCTCGTGCGGCCATGGATGACGCTCCGTGTTCGATCACCATTTGCGATAGGGGATGTCGTTGAGCCCGACCCCCGACGACAGCGAGTAGACGTCGTAGACGTCCTCGCCGCCGCTCTGGGTGGAGTCGGGCTCGTCCTGGAAGCTGCGCACTCCCCATTGCTGCTTGCCGGTCATCGGATCGAAGGGGATGCGGCGCAGGAACTTCATCTTGCGATCGATCTGCCCTACCAGCGCGATGCCCTTGACCAGGGAATCCAGGTCCTTCGGGTAGCCCTCCGAGCCGAGCTCGACCGGCAGCAGGCCCTGGTCGGAGAAGCGCTTGTACTGATCGATCGCGGCGCGCATCTCGCGGAGGTCACCCCGCAGCTCCATCTCCTTGGAGCGCTTGGCGGTGAACTTGACGACCGGCATGGCGAGCAGCGACAGCGAGGCCAGGATGGCGCACACCATGACCAGCTCGGCGAGCGTGAAGCCTCCCTGCCGCCCGCGGCCGCGGAAGCCGCCGCCGTCCCGCCGCCGCCATCGATTCAGCCAGTCCATCGCCACTCTGGTCACCCCGGTCACCCTGGTCACTCTCGACCACCATCCTTCAGGTCATGCATGCTCGCTGCCGCCGCCATCAGCCATCCGAAGGTCCCGCCCCGGATGCCCCGGAGGACCCGGAGGCCCCGGAGGCCCCGGAAGACGGCGCCGTGGCGGCCGGCGGCGCGCCAGGCTTCGCGGGCTGACGGTGTCCGCCTCCGCCGCCTCCGCCGCCGCCATTGCCGCCGCCGCCGTCCTGCACCTCGATGTGCGCCGGCTTGACCGAGATCGGCAGCACCGGCCGCAAGGCGTTGTCGAGCGCTTCGCGGCCGGCGAAACCGACCAGCGCCGACCCGGCGGTCAGCGCGCGGAAGGTGACCCGCACCAGGTTGCCGGCGCCGGTGACGCCGGCCTGGTCGCCCAGCCGGCTCGCTCCCACGACGACCTCGCCCGGCCGGCTGAAATCCGCCAGGATCTCGGCCTTGCCGCTGTCGCCCAGGAAGTCGCCGGGGGCCACCGCTTCGACCGCCAGCAGCGACGGGTCGAAGACCAGGGTGAGCGGCAGGTGGGAGATCGGCCGGTCGGCCGACACCTGCACCGCGACCTCGAAGCGATCGCCCGCGGCCACGGTGAGCTGGCGCGGCAGCAGCCACACTCGCACGGCCGCGCCCTCGGCCGCCACGACATCCTCCTGCCGGTAGGCTGCCCGGACCGCCACCGGGGCCGTCCGCGGTCCCGCACCCGGCTCCTGCAGCCTCGGTGCCATGGCGGACCTGGCCGCCGGGGCCGCGGCCGCGGCCGGGGCCGGGGCCGGTGCGCGCAGCGCCGAGGACTGTGGCCCGCCCGCCGGCGGCTCGCCCTCGGACGGCGGCGCCGGCGGCTTCTGCGGCGCCGGCGGCGTGGGTGTCGCCGGCACCGTCGGCTTGAAGATGTCGCTCGGCGGCGTCGCCGGCGTCAGGTTCATCCCGGGCGGCGGCGCCTGCCCGGCCGGCGGCGGCTGCTGCGGCGCCCCGCCTCCGCCTTCCTCGTCGTTGCGCAGGCCGCGCGGCAGCCGCTGGATGCGCCGCCGGATGGCGTCCTGGATCTCCTCGGGGGTGCCTTCGTTGCCCTCGAATGGGCCCTCGGTGTCCGACTCGGCGCGGGTGCTGGGGCCGCGGAAGCTGACGTTGGCCTCGGTGCCGACCCAGATCGGCAGCAGGTCCTCCTGGGTGATCTCGGCGTTGCGGATGATGTGCGGCGTCAGCGTCAGGATGACATCGGTGTGGGCGCTGGTATGCGACTTGTCCGAGAACAGCCGGCCGATGAGCGGCAGGTCGGAGAGCCCGGGAATGCCCTGGTCGTTCTTGCTGTCGTCGGTGCGCAGCAGGCCGGCCAGCAGGTTGGTCTCGCCGTCCTGCAGCCGGATGGTGGTGTCGAAGGTGCGGGTGCTGATGGTCGGCTGCGTCTGGCCGTTGAAGGTGACGTTGCTGCCCAGGTTGCTGACCTCGATCTTGACCTTCAGCGTCACCTCCTGGTTGTGGTGGACGCGCGGCTCGATCTCGATCTTGATGCCGACGTCCTGGTACTGGAAGGAGGTGATCGGCACGATCGTCCCGCCGATCGTGTTCGAGGTGTTGAAGGTGGTCAGCGGGATCGGGATCTTGTCGCCGATCACCAGGTTGGCCTTCTGGCCCTCGGTGATGCGCAGCTGCGGCTTGGCGAGCAGCTGCGCCTCGCCGACCTGCTTGGCGAAGTTGTAGACGATGTTCGGGACGGTCAGGATCCAGTTGCTCTGGTTCAGGTACGGGATGTCCGAGACCCGCAGGCCGCCGCCCGTGGTGGTGGCGGTGCTGCCGGTGCCGGTCGTGGTGGCGTTGCCGGTGTCGAGCGCCTGTCCGATCGAGTACTGGGACAGGGCCAGGCCGAGGTCGGTCATGCGGTTGGTGTTGATCTGCAGCAGCTCGACGTCGACCACCACCTCGGCCTTCGACTTGTCGTTGGTCTCGATGATCTTCTCGGCCACCTTCACCTTGTCGGCGGTGTCGCGCAGGATGATGGCGTTGAGCTGATCGTTGGTGGCGATCTTCTTGGCGTCGATCAGGCTGCGCAGGATCGTCGTCATGTCCTTCACCTCCGCGTTGGAGAGGAAGAAGGTCTGGATGACGAGGTCCTCGTAGGTGCGGCGGTTCTGCGGCGTGTCGGCGGCGATCAGGATGGTGTGCTCGTCGATGACCTTGTAGAAGTGACCGGCGGCGTGCATCAGCGTCTCGAGCGCCGCCTGCGCGGTGACGTCCTTGAGGTCGATCGCGATCTCCTGGTCCTTCAAGTTGGGATCGAACAGCACGTTGATGCCGAAAGCCTGCGCCAGGGCGCGGTAGATCTGGAAGATCGAGACCGGCTGCGGGAACTCGAGCGAGATCGGCGTGGTGGAGCGCGGATTGAGCATCGGCGGCTGCGGCCGCGCGCCGCGCGTCCTCTCCTTCATCTTCTCGATGGTGTCGTTCGGGCGGTTCTCGCGCTGGGCGGCGAGCCCCCGGCGCGTGTGCTCGAGCTGCGCCGCGGCGTACTGGTTGGTGGGGTCGAGCTGGGCCGCCTGCTGGTACTCGACCAGCGCCCGCTCCAGCACGTTCGCCTTCTCGAACTGCTTGCCCTTCTCGAAATGCGTCTGCGACGCCTTGATCTTGGCGCGCAGCAGTGCGGCCCGGTACTTGATGTTGCCGGGGTCGTTGTCGAGGGCTTCGAGGTAACGCAGGACCGCTTCGTCCCAGTTGCCGGCGACCTCGGCCGACTCCGCCTTGCGGAAGCTCGCGTTGGCGGCGCATCCCGCCACCAGCGCCGCCAGCAAGACGGGGACCAGCAGCCGCAGCATGGAATGTCGCATCTTGAAAGATTCCTCCGGGCGGGCGCTAGTGTTTCACCACCGCCACTCTCTCTGCGCGCACGTCGGGGAACCCGACGAAGCGAATGTCCACGGACTCGTAGCCGATCTGGGCCACGATGAACTTGTTCTCCAGCGTCTCGCCCTGGCGCGCGTTCCAGACCCGCTTGCCGTCGGTGAAGACGGCGATGCGCTGGCTGCTCGGGCCGAAGTTGCCGAGATAGGACCAGGTGAACGGCGGCGGCTTGGGCGTCGCGGCAATGATCGCGGCGATCCGCGCCTGCTCGGCGAGCTGCCGCTGCCGCGCCTCCTCCGCTTCCCGCATCGCTCTCAGCTCCGCCGCCGACGGCACCCGCGGCTTCGGCGGCGGGGGGGGCGGCGGCTCGACGAAGCGCCAGGGGTCGCGGCCGGTGGTGAACCCGGGTGGGACCTGGCTCAAGGCGGCCAGGCGCAGCGGCTCGACGTTCTGCGGGGCGCCCGGCGAGGCATCGCTGGCGGACACCACGGCGAAGGCGCCCACCGGGTGCCGGGCCAGCGCGGGCGCCGGCTCCGGCGCGACGGCGACGCCGGCATCGGAGTCGGTCGCGCCGGCGCTGCGGCCGATCGCGGGCGGCGGCGCCGCGGCGTCGTCGCCGGGCACCAGGTAGACCCAGGCCAGGATCAGCACGAGCACCACCAGCACGCCCAGCAGCACCTTCTGTCTCTGTTTCATGGCGGCGGCGTCCTTCCACGCGCCGTCTGCCGCGCACCGGGGGCGGCGGCGGCGCCGTCGGCGGCGTTGGCGCCGGGCAGCGGCGCCAGCACGTCCCGCGGCTGGTCCCGGGAGGAGAAGAGCGTCGAGATCGTCATCCCCATGCGCAGCGCCCCGTGAGGGGCGGGCCCGGCCTGCGGCGGCGGCGGCGGCGGCGCCGGCACGCCCGGCACCCCCGGCACGCCCGGCACCCCCGGACGGGCGGCCGCCGCCGGCTGCCCGAGCCCCGCCGGCGGTGAGAAACCGGAACGGTTGGCGGCGTCGCGACGCTGCCCTTCCTCGGCCAGCGACATGTCCTCGAGAGTCAGGAAGGAGTCCGACAGCTCGAGCAGGTTGATGAACTTGCGCAGATCGGCGTACGTGCCGTCGACCGAGAAGATGAACGAGCGCTTGATCAGGCCGTACTGCTGGATCTGCTCCTCCGGGTAGCTGATCGTGCGCGGCACCAGGCCGGCGCGCCCGGCGAGATCCTTGACCTCCGCCGTCACTCCGGTCAGCCGCCGCCGGCGGGTGGAGAAATGCTCGTCGTAGAGCTGCAGGATGCGCTCGCGGTTGACCCGCGCCTGGCGCAGCAGGTCCTCGGAGTGCAGGTGCGCCGCGTGGACGTCGGCCTGCCGCTTGCCCTGGTCGCGCAGGTCGACCTCCAGGGTCTTGACGCGGTCGGAGTACGCGAACAGGTAGACCAGCAAGCCGATGCCGTTGAGGGCCACGAACGCCAGCGCGGTCGCCCACACCCACAGGCGCTGGCGCCAGATGTCGCCGCGCGCGCCGATCATCGGCGGTCTCCCGCGGCCGGAGCTCCGGGAGGAAGCGGGTTCCCGGGGGCTTGCGACGGCGCCGGGGACCGCTGGGGAGGCGGGGGCGCCTCGCTGGTCCCCGGCGGCGGCACCGGCGCCGACGTCCGCGGCCGCCCCGGCACTCCGGGTGCCGCCGGCCCTCGCGGTCCGCCCGCGCCGGGCCACCGCGGCGGCGGCGCCACCCGCACCAGGCCGGCGCCGGCCGGCGAGCCGGCGCCTGCCGCGGGCGGCCGGGCCGCCGCGGCACCCTCGGCGCCGCCCGTGCCACCGCCGGCCGGGGCCGCGGGCGCCTGCGTCCCAGGCGCCGGCGGTAGAGCGCGAAGCGGCTCCACCGTCTGTTCAGGGCGCGTCGCCCCCGCCGGAGGCGTTGTCCCCACCGCCCCCGCCGGACGCGTGATCCGGGTCGTTCTCTTTCGGGTCCCGGTCGCGAGCTTGGTCGGGTCGGTGGGCGCGTTCGGCTGGTACTGCACGGTGAGGTCGAATCTCAGCAGGCCGCTGTCCTCGCGCTCCTCGTTCTCCAGGTTCGGCTCGGAGAACGCGGGATGGGCGAACAAATTGTCTACGAATCGCAGCAGCGCTTCGTCGTCCTTGGCCTCGCAGTGCAGCGTCAAGACGACCGGCTGCGGGTTGAGCTCGCGCGCCGAGGCGCGCGGCCCCAACCCGATCTCCCGCTGCACCACGTTGCTCGGCTTCAGCCGCAGCAGCCGCACCTGGTCGGGAAGCACCTCGGCCATGCGATCGAAGAGCAGGCTCCACGAGAAGGTGCGCTCCTCGATCTTGCGGTTGAGGAAGGTCACCTCGCGGTTCTCCTGATCGAGCCCCAGCTGGGCGACCTGCCCCTGCAGCTCCGCGTTGGTGCGCTGCTCCGCCGCGATGTCGCGCTCGAGCGTGCCGAGCTTGCCGCGGGTGACCTGGGAGCTGCCGAGGTAGCCCATGAACAGCTTCAGGTTCCAGGCCAGCAGCGCGACACCCAGCACCCAGAGGATCGCCGCCACCCGCTCCACCGGCCGGGTGTTGACGAAGGGGCGCCGGGCCAGGTTGAGCGACTCGGCGCTCTCCAACCGGGCGCTCTCCAACCGGGCGGCCGCCGGCTGGGCGCGCGGCGGCGGCGCGGCCGGGAACCCCGTGGCGGCTGGCGCGGCGCCAGAGCCAGGAGAGCCGGGAGAATCGAGAGGGACCGCGGGGCCGGCGGGGACCCCGGCGTCGGCGGGCTCGCCGTTGAGGGTGGCGGTCGCCTGGCGCACCCGCGGTCCGTCGAACGGTGGCAGCGTCATGCGATCATCCGCCGCGCCGCGCCGATCATCGGTGCCAGCTCCCGCCACGGCGGCAGCGTGCTCAGGGCCTCGCTGCGCAGGGCCGGCAGGACTGCGCCGTCCACCACTGCCGCCCGCCGGCCGAGGCCCTGCTGCAACCGGTCCAGCCACAGCGGCTGCAGCGGCGGCGGCGCCAGCAGCAGCACGGTCTCGAGCGACGAGCCCGGGAAGTGCTCGTCGAGGAAGTTCCTGGTGAGGCGCAGGTCGCGCACGACCGACCCTCCCGGCGCGGTGTCGGCGGCGCCGGCGCTGCCGGCAGCCATGGCCTTGTAGCGATGCAGCACCGGCTCGCCCCGGCGCGCCAGGATCAAGGTGTAGCCGTCGTCCTCGACCATGGTCAGCGCCAGGAAGGAGGAGCGGCCGCGCTGCGACACCGCCGGCTGCGCTGAGGTGGGCGATGTGAGCCCTCTCGAATCCGCCCCGCCCAGGGCGTCGAGCAAGGACAGGCTGACGTTCGAGATCTGTCCCAGGCGGACCCCGTGCGCCGTGAACGCATCCTCGATCTGCGCCAGCAGCTGCTCGATCGCGAAGCCCATCAGCAGCCGCCGCGGCTCCTCCTGCCCGGGCAGCGGCGAGACCTCGGCGGCGCCGATGCGCAGCTCGTCGACCCGGAACGGCACCAGGCGCCGCAGCTTCCAGCGCAGCACCTCGTCGAGCGCGGCGCCGGCGCGCGGCAGGTCGCCGCTCTCGGCGTAGGTGACCCGCAGCCAGGCGTCGGGGATCACCAGCGACGCCTCGCGGACGCCGCCCGGGACGCCGTCGAGGATGCCGCCGACCAGCTCGCGGAAGGCACCCGGATCGCGCAGCGGCCCGCCGAGCAGGCCGTTCTGGAAGGAGTCCGGCGGCAGCGCCAGCTGGCGGAAGGCGCGCAGCCGCAGGCCCTGGCGGTCCACGGCCAGCTGGCCGTAGCGCAACCGTGCCGCGTCGAGCGCGAAGACGTGGGGCGGCGACGGCAGCGGGGCGAACCCCAGCAGCCGCCTACTCCACAAAGGTGACTTTATTGATCTCACGAAGCGTGGTCACTCCTCGCAGCACCTGCTCGAGCGCCGACTCGCGCAGGAAAGTCATGCCCTCTTCCTTCGCGGCGCGCCGGATCTCCGACGCCGGCCGCTTGTCCAGGATGAGCTCCCGGATGTGGTCCGAGAGGTCCATCAGCTCGGACACCGCCAGGCGGCCGTGGAAGCCGGTGCCGTTGCACTCGATGCAGCCCGATCCCTCGTAGAAGACGAAGTCGGCATAGATCGCGGGATCGAGCCCGCTCTCCTCGAGCAGCTGCCGCGAGGCCTTCACCGCGTGGCGGCAGTGCGGGCAGATCTTGCGCACCAGGCGCTGCGCCAGCACGCAGTTGAGCGCCGACACGAAGTTGTAGAGATCGACGTTCATGTTGAGGAAGCGGCCGAGCACGTCGACGACGTTGTTGGCGTGGACGGTGGTGAAGACCAGGTGGCCGGTGAGCGCCGACTGGATGGCGATCTGCGCCGTCTCCTCGTCGCGGATCTCGCCGACCATGATCTTGTCCGGGTCGTGGCGCAGGATGGAGCGCAGGCCGCGCGCGAAGGTCAGCCCCTTCTTCTCGTTGACCGGGATCTGGGTGATGCCGCGCAGCTGGTACTCGACCGGGTCCTCGATGGTGAGGATCTTGTCCTCGGAGGAGACGATCTCCGACAGGCAGGCGTATAGCGTCGTCGTCTTGCCGGAGCCGGTGGGGCCGGTGACCAGCACCATGCCGTACGGCTCGCGGATGAACTTGCGCAGCTTGCGCAGGGTCTCGTCGTCGAACCCCAGGATGTCCAGCCGCAGGGTGCTGAACTCCTTGTTCATCGACTCCTTGTCGAGGATGCGGATGACGCAGTCCTCGCCGTGCACCGACGGCATGATCGAGACGCGGAAGTCGATCGTGCGGCCCCGCAGCCGCAGCTTGAAGCGGCCGTCCTGGGGAGTGCGCTTCTCCGAGATGTCGAGCTCCGACATCACCTTGATGCGGCTGATGATGGTCTGCTGGTGGCGCTTGTCGATCGGCTCCATCGCCTGGTAGAGGACGCCGTCGATGCGGTACTTGATGATCACCTCGGTGTCGCGGCTCTCGATGTGGATGTCGCTCGCCCGGCGCTGGATGGCGTTGAACATGGTCGAGTCGACCAGCTTGATGATCGGGCTGGTGTCGGCGGTGATGCGGTCGATCGACAGCACCTCCTCGCCTTCCTCGTCCTCCTGCACCAGCTGGATGCGGAAGTCCTCGCTGGCCTCGTCGAGGACGCGCTGCGCGCTCTCCGACTTGGTCAGGATCTCGGCGATCGCCGAGCGCACTCCCACCTTGACCTCGACCGGCTGGCCGAGCAGCAGCTCGAGCTCGTCGATCTTGACCACGTTCGACGGGTCGGCCATGACCACCGACAGCCGCCCGTCGAGCTGGCCCTCGGGGATGAAGCCATAGCGCAGCATCAGCTCGAAGGGCACCCGCCGGAACAGGTCGTTGTCGATCCGGAACCGGGTCATGTCGACGAACTCGAGGCCGTAGCGCGCCGCGAACTCCTCGGCCTGGCGCCGCTCCGAGACCAGCCGCGCCTGCAGCTGCTCCGCGCTCTCCTTCTCGGACTCTTCGTCGGCGGCCGGGTGGCCGTTGATGGCGATCATCGTCGACAGCTCCTTGCCCACATCAGTACTGGCTCTGCCCCAGGGCGCTGACCAGGGGCAGATAGATCGCGATCAGGATCATCGCCACGATGATGCCCATGAACACCAGCATCAGGGGCTCGATCAGCGTCAGGATCCGCCCCATGCGGGTCTCGATCTGCTCGTCCATGAAGTCGGCGACGCTGGTCAGCATCTCGTCGAGCGAACCGGTGGCCTCGCCCACCTTGATCATGTCGATCGACATCTCGAGGAAGACGCCGCTGCGCTCGAGCGCCTCGTAGAAGGGCTTGCCCTCCCGCACCAGCTGGATCTGCGGCGCGATCGCCTGGCGGACCTGGACGTTGCCGACCGCGTCGGTCGCGATCTCGAGCGCCGGCACCAGGGGAATGCCGCCGGCGAGCAGGGTGGCGAGCGAGCGGCAGAGCTCGGTGAGGGCGAAGCGGTGGAGCACCGGGCCGATGAACGGCAGCTTGAGCTTGGCGCGGTCCAGCCACAGCCGGCCTGGCTCGGTGCGCCGCCAGGCGCGGAAGGCGACGACGCCGCCCAGCACGCCCAGCGCCAGCCAGACGACGTTGCGGTGCGCGAAGCCGGAGACGGCGATCAGCATCCGCGTCATCAGCGGCAGCTCCACCTCCAGGTTCTCGAAGAAGACGGTGATCTTCGGCACCACGTAGACCATCATGACGCTGATCATGGTGATCGACAGGCAGACCAGCACCATCGGGTAGACCAGCGCCGTGATCACCCGCCGCCGCGCGTCCATCACCAGCTTGAGGTAGCGGATGAAGCGGCGGATGACCTGCTCGAGCTCGCCGCTCTTCTCGCCGGCCTTGAGCGTCGAGGGAAACAGCCGGGGGAAGAGCTCGGCATGCTCCTCGAAGGCCTCGGACAGGTCCTGGCCGCTCTTGACCCGGTCGCGGATGTCGGTCAGCACCGCCTTGAAGTGCTGGTTCTCCATCCGCTCCAGCATCAGGTCCAGCGCCTGCAGCAGCGGCAGGCCCGCCTTGAGCAGCACCGCCAGCTCGCGGTTCCAGACCATGAACTCCGGGACCGGGATCGGCTTGCGGCGCTGTCCGAAGACCCCCGCCGCCCCGAGCTTGCGCGGCATGCCGCGCCGCCGCACCTCGAAGACGTGATAGCCGAGCTTGCCCAGCTCGGTCAGCAAGGCCGGCTCGTCGCTGGCGACGAACGTCTGCTCGAGAACGCGGCCCTCGGGCGTTCCGACCCTACAGTAGAACTGCATGCGCTCGCTCTCTGTTCATTCCCTGGCTCGACGTGATTCCCTGGCTCGACGTGGCTCCCTGCTCAACGTGGCTCCCCTGGCTCCACCCTACATGATTCCCTGGCTTCAACTGATTCCCCTGGCTCGACCTGGTTCCCTGGCTCCTCCTGCTCTATCTGTGATCCGTGGCACGGAACGGGCGCCAGGCTCAGGGCTCCCCTCGCGGCCGGGGATCGCCGTGACGCACCGTCACGACGATGATCAGCGCATCGCGGCTGCCCTCGCTGCGCGCCAGTCCGAGACTCATCGTCTGGTCCAGGCAGAGGTTCAGGCTGGTGTGGACCAGCTGCACGGTCGACTTGCTCCCGCCGGCGCGGCGGCTGACCTCGAAGTTGCCGAGCCGGATGCGCTTCGCCTCGATCAATGTACCAAGACGGAAGCTGACGACATAGTCGTCCCCTAGCTCGTAGGCGACGGCCTGTCCCTCCTGCGATCCGAGGTTCGCCTGCGCCTGCAGCTCGTAGATGTCGTACGGCAGCAGCTCGCGCAGCCGGCGGGTCAAGGACGCCGGCAGGTCGGAGTGACCCAGCTGCGGCGGCCCGACCGCCGTGCGGCTGGCGCGCACGATCAGGATCTCGACCTTGAGCGGCTGCGCCGGGTGGTCGAAGGCGCGCAGCACCGGCACGATGCGGGCGAGCGCCGTCGCGGTGTCGCGGATGACCAGCGTGTTGCCGCCTGGCTGCAGCTCGAGCGTGCCGCGGCCGGTGAGCAGCGGCTGGATCAGCGGGATGGCCTCGAGCGCCTGCTGATAGAGCAGCTTGTAGGCGTGCAGGACCAGCTCGGAGGAGTCCCGCGGCGGTTGGCCCGGCTGGGCGGCAAGCGGCGCCGCTGGACCGCAGGTCCAGAGAACGCTCGCGATGACCGCAACGATCGCGACGAGGCGGCGCACGGATACCATCAGAAACTCGGAAGTCTATCGCGACCGCGGAGCCGGCTCAAACGCACGGCCGCCGGGGAGATGTCCCAGGCCGACTCCGTCTGGATCGTGGCCACGACGCGAGCTCAGACATCGAGCTTGCCGTCCACGATCATCACCACCGACATGTGCGGGCTGTCGATCTGGTAGACCCGCGCCTCGGGCCGGCTCAGCCCCTCGATCGAGGGTCGCGACGACGACGCTTGCACCGCCGACGCGCCGGCCCAGCCCGGCGGCACCATCCGTGGACCTGGACCCCTTTGACCACCTGGACCACCTGGCTCCGCGGCCGAGGCGGCGAGCGAGATTGCCCGCATCTCCTGGCCTGGCTGGCCTGCCTGGGTCGATGGGCTGACGGAGGCGGCGAGCGCATCGGCAGGAGCCGCCGGGGCAGGAGCACCGGCGGCCGTGGCCGCCGGCATGGGACGCCAGCCGTGGCCGGAACCGTAGACCAACGCCATCGCCGTCAGGCCGGCCGCCACCGCCCACCGCGCCCCCCCCCACCAGCGCCGCCGCAGCCCGCTCGCCGAGCGGCTACCGGCATCGCCGCGGGCCGCATCCTCCAGGCGGCTGGCGGTGCGCATGGCCGCCACCGCCAGGCGCGCGGCCTCGACCTCGTCGGCCTCCTGCGCGGCAGTGAGCTCCGGCGCCGGCAGCCGCCGGAAGATCAGCGTCGGATCGACGGCAAGCGCCTCACGCCAGCAGTGGGGGCAGCCACTGTCGAGGTGGCTGAGCGCCTGTTGCCAGTGGAGGGCATGGAGGGCGTCGATCGCGCCGACTGCGCCGCTCGCGCCGATCGCGCCGATCGCATCGGGGGCGGCGGCGGCGGTGGCACGAGGCGCGCCGGCGGCATCGCGGGCGGCGGGGTCCAGCCGGCGCCAGTCGGGGCAGCTCATGGCCGCTCCCTCCCGGGATGGATCGCCGGGGTCGCCGAGGTGCTCGGCGCGGGCGCCGAGGCGCTTGCCTGGTAGCCGGCGGCGGCCGGCGGCGCGGCGGCCGAGGCGAAGTTCGCCGCGTACTCCGGATAGCGCCGCAGCAGCTCGCCGCGCAGGTACTTGCGGGCGTTGAAGAGGTGGTTGCGCACCGTCGATTCGCGGCAGCCCAGGATGCCGGCGACCTCGGGCGACGACAGCCCCTCGACCTCGCGCATCAGGAAGACCATGCGCTGCTTCTCCGAGAGAGCGCCGGCCAGCTCGCGGAAGATGGCGGCCACCTCGCCCTGCTGCAGGCGCGACAGGTCGCGGTGAGCGCGGCCGTCGGCGACCTGGCGGAGGTGCTGCCGCACCGGTTCCTGGCTGCGCTCGCGGCTGCGGCGGGAGCGCAGGTGGTCGATGGCAAGGTTGCTCGCGATGCGATAGATCCAGGTGTTCGGGCTCCATCGCTCGTCGAACCTGGCGCGGTTCTCCCAGACCTTGAAGAAGGTCACCTGGACGACGTCCCGCGCCTCCTCGAGATCGCCGAGGATGCGCGTGACCAGCTGCAGGAGAGGCTTCGTCTTGCGGCTGATGAGCTCGTTCAGCGCCGCCTCGTCGCCCTCGCGGAGGGCGAAGAGCAGGTCGCGGTCGGAGACCTCGGCCCAGGGCGGCGATTGGCGGCTCTGGCGGCGGGAGTAGACGAGCTCGATCATCTCACCACGGTATACGGGGGCGCTGCGGGCATCGTCTACCTTTACCTCTTCTTCCTCTTCTACCTCTTCCAGCTCGCCAGTTGCCGCCGCAGCCGAGCCAGGCAAGTCCCCCGAGCCACCCGCCGTGCCGGCCGGGGCTGAAGAGGCTGCCGGACCGCCGAAAGAGCTAGCCGCGCTGGTCTGCCCTGCCCGGTTTTCCGTGCCAAGGGCCGCTCCCGGCTCCCCTGCCGAGCCAGCCGCGCTGCCCTGCCCTGCCGCGCCAGCCTGCCCTGCCGAGCCAGGCGGGGCGGCATTCGCCGAGGCAGCCGGGTTGGCCATGCCCGCCGAATCTGCCGGTCCCGCCGGCTCCGCAGAGGACGGGGCGGCGGCGCGCGGATCGCGCCAGCGGCGCCGCAGGTCCAGCAGGCTGCGTCCAAAGCGGTCCATCGTTCGTAGGCCGAGGTCGCGGTGGAGGGGACGACGGGTTCAGCCCCGGGAGCGCCGCCGCTCGGCGCCGGATGCGCCCGGCGACCGTGGGATTCCCCTGCGTGACCCGCCGGACTCCGCCCCGCGTCGCCGGCAGCTGATTATACTTCGTCGCCGGATGGGCTCCCTGCTCTGGCTGGTCTACGAGGCGGGACTCGGCCTGGCGTTGCTGACCGCCGGGCCGTTCCTGCTCGCGCGGCGCGGCCGCCACTACCTGCCGACCCTGGCCGGCCGCCTGGGCGGCGCCGGCTCCGGCGAGTCGGACAGCGGCGTGACGGCCGGCGGCCTCTGGCTGCACGCGGTGTCGGTGGGAGAGGTGGGCGTCGCGGCCACCCTGGTGAGGGCGCTGCCGCCCGAGCTGCCGCTGCTGGTCACCACCGTGACCCCGACCGGCCAGGCCCTCGCACGCCGGGCCTTCGCCGGCAGGGCGCGGGTCGCCTACCTGCCCTTCGACCTCCGCCCGGCGGTGGCGCGCTTCTGGCGCCGCTTCACCCCGGCGGCGTTGGTGCTGGTGGAAGGAGACTACTGGCCGCTGCTGCTGCGCGAGGCGCGCCGGCATGCCTTGCCGGTGGCAGTGATCAACGGCCGGGTGGGCGACCGCAGCTTCCGCCGCATGCGGCGGGTCCGCCCGCTGGCGCGGTTCCTCTTCTCGGGCATCGAGCGCTTCGGCGTGCAGAGCGCCGAGGACCGCGGCCGGTTGCAGGCCCTCGGGGTCGACCCCGCCCGCCTCACCGTCACCGGCAACCTCAAGTTCGAGACTCCCGAGCCGCGCGCCAACCCCGATCTCGCCGCGGCCCTGGACCGCCTCGCCGGCGGCCGGCCGGTGGTGATCGCCGGCTCCACCATGCCGGGCGAGGACGAGCAGGTGCTCGCGGCCTTCGGCGCCCTGGGAGGCGGCCGCCGCGCCCTCCTGGTCCTGGCGCCACGCCATCCGGAGCGCTGGGACGAGGTAGAGAGGCTGCTCGCGGCAAGCGGCCTGACGGCGGTGAGGCGCAGCCGCCTGCCGGTACCGGCGGCAGGCGGCCCCATGGCTGAAGGCGCCGCGGCGGCCGGCCCCGCCGCCGGCGGCGCCCCTGACGTGCTGCTGCTCGACAGCATGGGCGAGATGGCGTCCCTCTTCCAGCAGGCGGCCGCGGCCTTCATCGGCGGCACCCTGGTCGGGACCGGCGGCCACAACCCGCTCGAGGCCGCGCGCTACGGCATTCCCATCGCGGTCGGCCCGTCGATGCAGAACTTCCGCGACATGGCGGAGCGCTTCGACGACGCCGGCGCCTGGCGGCGGGTCGCGGATGGCGCCGAGCTCGGCCGGGTCTGGGGAGAGTGGCTGGCCGACCCGACAGCCGCCCGCGCTCAAGGAGAGCGTGCCGCCGCCCTCATGGTCGAGAACCGCGGCGCGCTGGCCCGCACCCTCGAGATGCTCGCCCCGATTCTTGCCAGGATCGCATCCGGCGCAGGTCCGGACGTCGACGCGGAAACCGGCGGCGGCTGATGGACGCCGCCGTCGCCGCCGGCCTCGAGATCTCCTTGGGCCAACCGCCGCCCGCCGGCTCGCCCTGGCAGCGGCTCTATGCCGCGGCCCACCGCCTGCGCCGGCGGTGGTACCGCGCGCGGGCCCGCCGCCTGCCGCTGCCGGTGATCAGCGTCGGCAACCTGCACTGGGGCGGGGGCGGCAAGACCCCGCTGGTCGCCGCCGTGGCCGCCCACCTGCGGCAGCGGGGCCTGGCGGTCTGCATCCTGTCGCGCGGTTACGGCCGCCGCGGCGGCGGCGGCGGCGTGCGCATCGTGAGCCGCGGCGACGGTCCGCTCCTGACGCCGGCAGAGGCCGGCGACGAGCCGGTGCTGCTTGCCGGCGAGCTGCCGGGAGTCGCGGTGGTGGTCGGCGCCGACCGGCACCGGGCCGGCCTGGAGGCCTTGGCCCGTCTGCGGCCCGGTCCTGATGTCTTCCTGCTCGACGACGGTTTCTCCCACCTGGGCCTGCACCGCGACCTCGACCTGCTCGCCTTCCCCGCCGCGGACCCCTTCGGCGGCGGCCGGCTCTGGCCGGGCGGCCGCCTGCGCGAGCCCCTTGCCGCGTCGGCCCGGGCCGACGCGGCGCTGCTCACCGGCACGCCGGAGCCGGGCGGGACGGCCGCGGGCGAGGCGGCCGGGAAAGCGGCGGGCGGGACGGGTCCGGGCGGAGCCCTGGCGGCGGCGCTGCGGCCCTACGGCTTCAGCGGGCCGGGCTTCGCCTGCGCCTTGCGCGCCGGCGCCGCGGTCCTTCACGGCCCCGCCGGCATCGTGCCGCTGGCCGCCGGCAGCCGGGTCCTGCTGGTCAGCGCCATCGCCCGCCCGGAGCGGTTCGCCGCCACCGTCCGCGAGCTAAACTTCGCCGTCATGGCAGAGCTGCGGTTCCCCGACCATCACACCTACCCACCTGCCAGCCTGGCCCGCATCGCGGCGCGGGCCGCGGCCAGCGGCGCCGCGGCCGTGCTGGTCACCGCCAAGGACCGCGTCAAGCTCCTGGGCCGTCTGGCAGCGCCGCTCGCCGAGCTGCCGGTCGCCGCAGAACCGGAGCCGGCCTTCTGGACCTGGCTCGACGCCGCCACCGACCGGCACCTCGCCGCGCCAGCCGCCAATCTTGGTCCGCATCAGGCTGGCGGCGGGTCGGAGCGGTGACGGTTCGCCGAGGCTGGCGTTGAGGCACGCCAGCTCCAGCTGCCGCGAGCGGCGGCGCTGCGCAGGCGAGGTGCCTGGCGAGCGAGGCCGGCGGTGAAGCACGCGCCGGTACGGCATCGTCTGGAGTACGGCGCCTACCTGGCGTTCAAGGGGATCATCCGGGCCCTGCCTCATGCCGCGGCGCGGCCGCTCGGCGCCGTCCTCGGCGGCCTGGCCTGCCGCCTCGACCGCCGGCACCGCGAGGTCGCCGCCGCCAACCTGGCTCTCGCCTTCCCCACGCTCGCCGCCGGAAAGCGCCGCCGCCTGGTGACCGCCTGCTTCCGCCACTTCGGCGCCGCCCTCTTCGACCTCATCTCCTCCGAGCGCTTCGACGCCGTCGAGCTCTGCCGCCGCTTCCGCTACGAGGGGTGGGAGCACCTCGACCGCGCCGAGCGCCTGGGCCGCGGCGTCTTCCTGCTGGGCGCCCATCACGGCTACTGGGAGATCTCGGGGCGCCCCATCGGCCTCTATCGCGGCGTCATCCACACCGTCGCCCGTCCGGCCGACAACCCCCACCTGGACCGCGAGCTCTCGCGCCTGCGCCGCGGCCTCGGCTACGCCGTCATCTCGAAGCGAGGCGCCGCCCGCCGCATGCTGCAGGTCGTGCGAGCCGGCGGCCGCGTCGGCATCCTGCCCGATCAACGCGTGCAAGAGCGCGAAGGCATCCTGGTCCCCTTCTTCGGCCACCCCGCCCTCACCACCCCCGTCCTCGCCCGCCTCGCCCTCCGCGACGGCTGCCCGGTGGTGCCGGTCTTCGCCTATCCGGAGCCCCGCGGCCGCTACCGCCTGGTGATCCGCCCGCCCATCCTGCCGGAGGAGACCGGAGCCTCCCGAGAGGACGCCGGTGGAACGAGTCAAGCCGAGGCCGACGACGACGCAGCTGCGGGCGGCGAGGACACCGCTACGGTGGTCGTCACGCTGACCCGGCGCTACCTGGAAGCCATCGAGCGAGAGATCCGCGATCACCCGGAGATGTGGCTCTGGATGCACCGGCGCTGGGACCGTCCCCGGCGTTCTACGAGTCAGGTCACGAAGCCCGAGAGCAGGTAGTCGGTAGCCGCCCAAGAGCTCAGAGGGCGTCGGCAACGCTGACCGGCCGGCTCAACCTCTGACTAACAGTAGGTCCTGCCGGTCGGCGTCGTGAGCGCCCACTACCATTGACTCTTGCCGAAGCGGTCGGATGAGAGGCGTTCTGCTGCGGTGAGTCCGGATTAGGAGCGGGCGAGCGTGCCCGCTGCGGGGCTCTTAGCAACCCGCCTGTGCCTCAGTGCCCCAGGGCTGTCGCTCCGGGCCGCCCGGCGACGGGCCGCCTCGGCCAACCGAGCGCGCCGGCGGCTGCCTTCGCGGGCCGCGTTGCGGCGCGAGATCGCCCGTGGGCAAGCACCCTGAAGACCGGCCTGCCGTCGCTGTCGGCGCTGCCGGCGGAGTGGGCCGTGGCGGCGCGGTTCGTGAACAAATCGCTGATCACGGGCACCCGTCCCGCCTATCGACTTATCGACCTCTCGACCAGAACCCTTGCATCTGATGCAGCATTTACACTAGCATCTGCCAGCGTGGTGCGTGCTGCAATGAGAAAATCGGTCATGCGTAAGCTCCTGCGCGAGCTGCGCGAGAAGCTCGGGCTGACGTCACAGGAAAAACTTGCACATCGGTTGGGCGTGACTTGGTCAACGGTCAACAGGTGGGAGAACGGCAAGGGAACCCCGTCTCCACTCGCGCGCGAGAAGCTGCAGGCCGCTTTGACCGAGGCTGGGATGGGGAAGCGGATCAGGGAGCTCGACGCTTGATGGGGTCGCAACTTCCGGCCAGTCCAGCACTCCAGAGCGGGGAGCAGACGATGCCTCTCGACCCAGCCATTGTGCGTCTCGAGGATGACGGCGACGAGTTTCACCTCTTCCACGGGCGGGTCAGATACGGCGCATCGACCCGCAAGTGGCGCGCCGACCTCGTGCGGCGGATTCTTGGAGAGCGCACTCCTTTCCCTGGGGCAAGCGAAATCGCAAATGCGCGAGACGCGCGGGCCCTCGTCGACGAGGTGACAACAAGGGCATCCATCATCGCGCGTGCTTTGCACGATCTGTACAGAACGCCTGACCTCGGAAACGTCCAGGATCCTGTTTCGGAACTCATCTACATCGTTCTTTGCTGGCGCACGCGCATCCGGACGGCGCGGGCAATGCTCGACCAACTGCGAGCGGCTTTTCAGCACTGGGAAGACATCGTCACGCCCGAGGCCAGGCAACGACTTGAGGCCATCCTGCGCCCGGGCGGATTTCTCACCAACAAGATCACTACCCTCGTCAAAATAGTCGCCAGGCTCATTACCGACTTCGGTGCCGCCGATCTCTCCGCCCTAAGCGAACGCGACGATGAAGATGTCCTGGCGTACCTGACATCGCTGCCGGGCATCGACCTCAAGGGCGCCCAGTGCGTAATGCTCTATTCCCTTGGGCGACGCGTGTTCCCGGTGGACGCGCACACGATCACGGTGATCTCTCGCCTCGGTACATTTGCTCCTATCGTCGGCGACCTGGTTGGGCTCGAGCACCGTGCCGTGCAGCACCGGCTCAGAGAGGCTGTCACTCCACGGCTAAGGGGTCCGCTGCATGTGAATCTCGTCATGCACGGACGTGAGGTCTGCAAGCGACGACGTCCGGAGTGCGGGCGATGTGAGATCAGAAAGTTCTGCGCCCACTGGCGATCGAAACAGCAGACCGCGCCGACCAAGCCCTCGAGGCCAGTCCTAGTTGATCTTTTCGCGGGAGCCGGCGGCTTGTCGACCGGTTTCTTGGCTCACGGTTACCGAGTCGCGCTCGCAGTAGATTCGGATCGCTCGGCTTGCCGCACGTTTGTCCTCAACCACCCGGAGGTGCCCGCAGAGAAGGTCGTATGTGCAGATCTCGATTCGCTCACTTGCGAGAGAGGTGGGCTCCGGCGTCTTGTCGGTCGAAGCGTCAAAGTTGATGTGCTTGCTGCCGGACTGCCTTGCCAGGGTTTCTCGAAAGTCGGTTACCGCACGAAACCGCATATCCTTTCGCGGCCCTCGCTCACGAACGACCCGAGGAACAGGCTTTTTGGGGCGCTGCTTCGAGCGGTCGGGGAGCTCACGCCGGATGCCGTGCTCGTTGAGAACGTCCCCGATATGCGCTCGGCTGGTGAAGGCAAGACGAACATCTTGCGGCGCCTGGAGCGCGGCCTCGTAAAGCTGGGCTACTCGGTTCAATGTTTCGGACTTAATGCCGCTCGACTCGGTTTGCCGCAGGTTCGTCATCGACTCTTCGTCGTCGCGATACGTGGCAACGCTCCTTCCCTTGACGCTCGGGAGTGGCTTCTGAAACGGTACGGTGTCGAGCGCCCACGCCATCTGGCCGAGGCGCTAGAAGGATTGCCTCGGCTGACAGCGGGACAGGGAGCCCCGATAGAAGCCCTGGAGTCGGGGGGTGGGAAGAAGCGTCTACTCTTCCACCACGAAGCCAGGGCCCACAATCCCCTCGACTTAGAGCTCTTCTCGCTCCTTCGACCGGGAGAGGACTCCCTCGTAGCGCTCGCACGTGGAGGGAAGTCCCTGATGCGGTACTCCACCGATAACTTCCACGACAAGTACTTCCGACTTCGGCCTGATGATCCGTGTCGCACCATAGTATCGCACCTTCACAAGGATGCAAACGGCTTCATACATCCGCACGATGATCGTGGCATTACCGCACGAGAAGCCGCGCGAGTGCAGGGCTTCTCAGACGATTACATCTTCCTGGGCTCGCGGTGCGACCATTTCATACAGATCGGGAACGCCGTTCCCCCCCTTGTAGGGGGGTGCTTCGCAGAGTTTTTCCGATATACAAACCAGGCTCGCCTGGCGACTCGCCGCCGAGGATTGACGTGACGCGGAAGGACTCCCTCGTCGAGAAGGGCAGCAACGCACTGCGTCCACGCGCCCGGATCATTCGAGCCATAGGCGAGGATCTCATCAGCAACGAAACTATCGCATTAATTGAACTCATCAAGAACTCGTATGATGCTGATGCACACAAGGTGACGATCACCTTCGAGCCTCCTCTCCGGGTCGGAGAGGGCGCCATAGTCGTGCAGGACGATGGCCACGGAATGACGCGCGAGGTTTTGACATCCGCCTGGCTCGAACCGGCCACAATTTCCAAGAAGAACAGCCATCGCTCGCTGGGCGGACGTCGAGTGACCGGGGAGAAAGGGCTCGGGCGGTTTGCGGCGGCTCGGCTTGCGGACAAGATGCGTGTCGAGTCGACCACGCTGAAACACCGTCGACGCGTGCTGGCTGATTTCGACTGGGGAGAGTTCAGGAAGGACGAGCGGTTCCTGGATGAGGTTCGCTGCGACTGGGAGGAGCACTTGGTCAATGCGCCGCCAAGCCCGGGCACCTCCTTGCGCTTGGAGCGGCTCCGCGATGAATGGAACGGCGAGTCTTTCCGACGGCTTCGGGCCGAGCTCGCACGCCTCGTCACGCGCCCCCGCCACGACGACCACTTTAAAATCGAACTTAATCTTCCGAGTGCCTTCAGAGATCAAGCCGGTTCCATCACCCCTCCCCCAATACTCGGTCGCCCACACTTCATAATGTCCGGATCTCTGTCCGCTGAAGGTCGTTTGGTCGCTACCATTGCGATGGGAAACAGAAAAGGCAAAGCGATTGATGAGGTCGTGAAGCTCGACAAGGGTCGTACTCCAAAATGCGGCCCATTCGCGTTCGAATTCAAAATCTGGGACCGAGACCGGGATGCACTCGGGGCCCTGGTCGGCGAACTGCGATCCACCGTCAGAGACCTTCGCCGCGATCTTGACGACGCGTGCGGGGTGAGCATTTACCGCGACTCGTTTCGGGTTCTTCCATACGGTGGGCCGGCGAACGACTGGCTTCGTCTCGACCTTCGGCGCGTTCAGAATCCAACAATGCGGTTGAGCAACAACCAGGTCGTCGGCGCAATTCACATTTCCGCTGATAGAAACCCGGAGCTCCGTGACCAAACCAACCGTGAAGGGCTTGTAGAATCGCCGGCGTTTGGCGATTTACGCCAAAGCGTAATACTCATCCTCACTCACCTAGAGCAGGTGCGATATGGGAAGCGGCACGAAAACGAACACCCGGTGGGTGAGCCCGGTGGCCTCTTTCGCGACCTCGACTTCACCCCGGTCAGAGAGTCGTTTCGCCGGCGCTACCCTGACGACAGGGAGTTCTTGGCCTTCCTCACCAGTCGGGAACAGTCGTTTCAGGAGTCGCTCAAGAAGGTCCAAAGCGTCCTCGTTCGCTATCGCCGGCTCGCAACCCTGGGACAACTTATCGATGTAGTGCTGCACGATGGCCGAACACCGGTTGCCTCGATATCGAATGAGTGCGATCTGGCGCGCCGTGATTTGAAGAGCGCAAAGGACCTGGCGACGTCGCGGGACAAGTTGCTCGGCCGACTCGATGCAATAGGCAAGCAAACGGAAGTATTGTCAGCACTGTTCCGCCGGATCGCGCCTTTCGGAGGCAGGAAGCGTGGCCGGCCAATCGAGCAGCCGATGGAAAGACTAATCGCGGATGCCTTCGCGATTTTCTCGCGGCCCATAGCAGAACTCGGGGTCCGGACGACCCTGCCTTTCGGTCAGACGCTTGTAACTGCGGATGCGGTCGAGATGCAGCAAATTCTCGTCAATCTTCTTGACAATGCCCTCTATTGGCTCGCCAAGGTGGCGCCCGAGCGTCGAGCAATAGCGGTTCAGTGTCGCCACGCGGGCAATAGCGTAGAGATTCTTTTTTGCGATAGTGGCCCTGGTGTAGGCGACGATGTGAGGGACTACATTTTCGATCCGTACTTTTCGACTAAGCCGGATGGGATTGGCCTGGGCTTGACGATCGCTGGCGAAATAGCCACAGAGTATAATGGTTCGCTTGACCTTGTCACGCCGGGGCTTCTGCCCGGTGCGAACTTCCGCGTGCTACTTCGTAGGCGCGTGTCGGAAGCCGAAGAGGACTAAGCGTGGCTGTGCCTTCGCGTCTGTGGGTCATTGCATTCGTCGAGGATGACGATGACATGCGTCGTCAAGTGAAGGAATTCCTGGAAGGAGAGGAATTCAGTTTTGGTAGGGTCGCAGTGACCGACACAGGTAGCTTCGAGACCGCGCTTGCGCTTTTGCGCGAGCGCAAGATCGACGTGGTAATCCTGGATGTCTTTCAGGGCGAAACAGTGAAGGGTAACAGGGCCGGGATCAGGCTGCTTGAGCAATGGAGAGCGACCGGGTTCGCACCGGTCATTCTCCATACTGCACTCCCAGAAGGTCTGGAAGAGCACTGCAACGCCTTCGTGCGTTTGGTGCCCAAAGAAGGTGGCAACTTTGCCCGGCTTGTCAAGGAGATCGAGGAGCTCTTCGCCCTGACGATCCCGCAGATCCACCGGGCGATCTTCGACCATCTCGAGACGTCGCTTCGCGACTACATGTGGAATTTCGTCGTCGACAACTGGACGGACCTTCACGATCTCGCACCTCGGCCGGACTTCGCTCGGCTACTCGTCCACCGCCTTGGCCTGCAGCTCGCTCGAGTTGGCGTTGGTGCGGTGATCGAACAAGTCCACCCTGGAGTGACCGGCCGAGACCCGCAGGAGCAAAGGGTCCATCCAGCCGAGTATTACATCAAGCCACCGGTAGATGCCGATCCGACGCTAGGTGATCTACGTCTTATCACGCGTGGCGAGCACGAAGACCTTTATGTCATCGTGTGGCCGAGTTGCGATCTGGTCTATCACGACGGAAAGTGCAAGGTTGATCGAGCGCTCTGCGCGCGTGCCCTTCCAATCGTTGATTTCGAGGAATACAAGAACTGGATTGAAAAGTCGATGCCGACCACGGGCGGCAGCGCTACGGCGCTGATCGAGCTTATGTCCAACAATCGGAAGGGTAGGCACCAAGCCGAGCGCTACCACTTTCTGCCGCCCGTGTGGGACATCCCGGGCGTTGTCATTGACTTCCAGCAACTTGAGCATGTAGCCGTCGACGAGCTGCGAGCCGCGCGCTGTCTAGGCACGGTTGCAAGCCCATTCGCTGAGTCCATCGGAGCGCGCTTCGTCCGATACCTGGGACGTCTAGGAACGCCGGACCTCGATATCACGCTCGCGCTCGACGCGATCCGCTCGCCATCCGAGCACTGATTCGAGTCACTGCCGCACCGCGGCCAAGCGCTGGTGGTGCGCGGTTGCGCGGTGCTCACCGAGTCGCGGCGACCGGCGGTGCCCGGGATTGCCCCGGCGGCGCCGGCGGGCCCCGCGGCCAAGGGAGAAGCAGGCGCGGTCGCGGTACAGCTGCGGTTAAACACGCACTACTGGCTCACTTTGGTGCCGCATAGCGAGGACGAGGAACCCGGACCAATCCAGGCTTCCCCTAACTTCGACCGCATGGTCAGCGCAACCCTCGACCTCTTCTCCCCAATAGAAGCTGAGCCCCCTCCTCGAATCAAGTCAGGGGATGGCGCCAGCGCAGTCCCGGGAACCGGCTGAAGCCGCGGTCGGAGGTGATCCATTCGCTTCCTGACTCGATGGCGAGTGCGGCGAGATAGGTGTCGGCGACCAGATTGCCTTTCGCGCCCGCCTCCAGGCAGAGACGGGTGAAGATCGACCAGTGCCTCGGTCCGGGAGCTACCGCCACGCAGTTCGGCTGGGCTCGCAGCTCCTCGGCGAAGCTGACGGCGAGATTGACCGGGGTGGGGCGGGCGAAGACCCGCGGGTTGGTGACGATCCGCAAGAAGCCACTGAGAACGACGTCGGCCATGCCGAACGCCGCATCGGCGCTCACCAACTCCTCCAGCCAAGGACGATAGAGGGGATACTCGGGCCCGTCCCGGCGATGCGCGTAGACCAAGACGTTGACGTCAGGGAGGAGCATCCTCGCGTTCCATCAGGTCGAGCAACGCGGCGGAATCGTCGAGGTCGACTCCTGGCAAGACCCAGCCCTCCCCCCACGTCGGCAGCGTTACGGGCTTCTTCTCACGGCGCTCCCGGCGGCTGAAGCTCTCGCGGAGCGCCTGCTCGATCACGGCAGTTAGGGTGAGCCCGCTGCGAGCGGCGCGCTGCTTGGCCTCGGCAAGGAGATGGTCGTCCAGTCGGATGGTCGTCCTCATGCATCAAGGCATATCATCTAGGCATCAATATGTCCAACGTCGTCAACCGCTCGCAGTCGTTCATCTTCCGTCGGCTCCACCAGAGGTCGTCCCGACGCCGATCTCGTAAAGATAGAGCCCCCCTCCCAGGTCGGCGCGGCGGGGGTGGCGGGCGATCCAGCTGAAGGCGCCGGCCGGGACGGGCACCATGTGGCCGCGGACGTTGGTGACGTAAGGGTAGCCGTGCGCGAAGTTGGCGCTCACCACGGCTGGACCGGGGTGGTTCGGATCGGGGAAGCGCCAGCGGATGCCGTAGATGGATGGATCGACGTGGCCGAAGTAGGCGAGGGGGATGCCCGGGAGGTGCTCGCGGTCGAGGAAGGCGCGCAGCCGCTTCAGGCCTTGACCCCAGTCGAGGTTGGAATCGAGCAGGTAGCGGTCGCCGCCGCCCACCGCCAGCGGGTTGAAGTAGGCGATGGTGTCGGGCGTGGCGAGGAGCGCCGAGGCCGGATAGATCAGCAGGAGCGCTAGGGCCGCGGCGCGGACCGCCCGGCCGCGGGTGGAGACCCAGGGCGCCAGGCGGCCGCTGTAAATGCAGGCCAGCGGCACGATCGGCAGCAGGTAGCGGATGCCGTAGCTGACTTTCGATCCCAGGGAGAAGACGGCCAGCAGCACGATGGCAGGCAGCCAGAGGAACTCCTCGTGCCGGCGGCGGCCAGCGTCTGCCGGGGGCCGCGGGAGACGGGCGAAGGGCGCCGCGAGCCAGGCGGCCAGCAGCGGCAGCGGCGTCTTCAGCAGCAGGGTCAGCGGGTAGTAGAGCCAGGTCCCCTGGGGCAGCCATCTCCCACAGAACCAGGTCGGGAACTCGCCCTGCTCGTTGATCAGCTGGATGGAGTCGAAGCCGTGCAGGTAAGGGGCTGGAAGCGGCAGCGGGAGCCCGCGCGGCAGGGCGGCGGCCAGCCCCTGCATCAGCCGGCTACGGAACGGATGGCCCCCCACCGCCCCGCCGACGCCTTGGAACAGGTACCCGGCGTCCAGCACTGCCAGGCTGACCAGTCCGAGCGCCGCGAGCGACGCCAGGCTCCAGCCCAGCTCGGCGGCGTGGGATCGGTGACGTCCGTCGCTGGTAACGTCCGGTCGGTCGCGCAGCGGGAAACGCTCGCCGCGGACCAGGGCGGCGACGGCGAGCAGCAGCAGGACCGGGTAGAGGAGCACGGCGCTGAACTTGGTGAGCTGGGCGAGGCCCAGCGCGGCGCCGGCGGCGAGGAGCGCCGGCAGCCGCGGGCGCTCGAGCCAGCGCTGCGCGAGGTAGAGCGCGGCGGTCGCCGCCAGCGCGAAGGCGACGTCGGTCGTGGCGAGATGGGCGTGGGCGATGAGGCTGGGGCAGAAGGCGCAGCCCGCGAGCGCGACCAGGCCGGCCTCCTCGCCGTAGAGGCGGCGCGCCCAGTGCCAGACGAGCAGCGCCAGCGCCATGCCGAGGCCGACCACCGGCAATCGCCCGAAGAGGAAGATCCGGTCGAAGCGCTCGCGGTTGCGGCGCATGAAATCGGTCGCGAACACCCAGGGGTACCAGCCGCTGTCGCGCAGCCGCGCGCCGGTGTCGATCTCGGGCGCCAGGGCGAGCAACGGCAGGGCGCTGAGCACCCGCGGCAGCGGCGGATTCAGGTCGTAGAGCTCGAAGTTGCCGGTCTTCAGGTAGTAGTAGCCGGCTGGCAGGTGCGCGAACTCGTCGACGGTCGGGCTGTCCCAGCGCAGGCCGTGGGCGCACAGCCCGGCGAAAGCGGCGAGCAGCACCAGCCCGGCGATCCGCGCCGCCGCCGGCTGCCCCGGCACGGCGGCGGCGCTGGCCGTCGGCATCGCCGCGCCGGTGGCACCCGGTGCGACCTTCCCGCTCGGATCGGAGGGTCCGCTCGGGCCGGGTGAATCGGGGCCGCTCACTCGAGCTCGAACAGCGGCTCGCCGCCGTCCACCGACTGGCCCGGCTGGACCAGGATGCGGGTGACGGTGCCGTCGTGCTCGGCCAGGATCTCGTTCTGCATCTTCATCGCCTCGAGCACCAACACCCCCTGGCCGGCCGTGACCGCCTGCCCTTCGGCCGCCAGCAGCGCCACCACCCGTCCCGGCATGTAGGCGGTGACGCGCTGGCGGCGCCGGCCGCCGCGGGCGCCGGCACCCTGGGCGGCGAGGTGGGTCAGCGGATCGGCCACCTCCACCACCGCCTCGCCCTGCGCATCGCTGACCTGGTAGGAGCCGTCGTCGCGCCGCCGCACCGCCACCTCGTGCTGGGCGCCGCCGACCCGCAGACTGTAGATCCCCTCGCGCAGGCGCGCGGCGTCGACGTGGTAGGTGCGCTCGCCGATCGCCACCTCGTAGCCGCCGCCGGCGCGATCGATGCGCAACCGTTCGTAGCCGTCTCCGCCGTCCGGCCGGCGGACGATCAGCTCCATGGTCCGCCCCGCACCGCCTCGCGGCGCCCGGCGGCGGCCCAGCGCTGGCGCCTGCTGCCTCCGGCGACGACGGCCGTGCGCCCGCCTTCCGCCGCGCCTGCCGCGCCCGCGGCGACCGCAGCGCTCGCAGCGCTCGCAGCGCTCGCAGCCAGCGGAACCACCGCCGTGGTGCGCCGCGCCCGCTCGTAGTGGGCGATCGCCGCCGCCAGCAGCGGCAGGTCCGGCAGCCCCGCGGCCTGGCGCGACTCGACGGCCCGCAGCTCGCCGGATGCGAGCTTGCGGTCGAGCATGCCGACGTCGAGGCGGCCGGCGCGGAAATCGGCGTCGGCGAGCAGCGCGCGGTAGAGCGGCGCGGTGGTGCGGATGCCTTCGATCCGCAGCTCCGCCAGCGCCCGGCCGAGCCGCGCCAGGGCCCGCTCGCGGTCGGCCGCCCAGACGCTCAGCTTGGCGAGCATCGGGTCGTAGTGGATCGACACCTCGGAGCCTTCGTAGACGCCGCTGTCGTTGCGGATCCCCGGTCCCTCGGGCAGCCGCAGCATCTCGATGCGGCCGGGCGACGGCGCGAAGCGCTGGAAGGGGTCCTCGGCGTAGAGCCTCACCTCGATCGCATGACCGCGCGGCGTCACGTCGTCGAACTCGCGGCCGAGCGGTTCGCCGGCGGCGACGCGGATCTGCGCGGCCACCAGGTCGATGCCGGTGACCAGCTCGGTCACCGGGTGCTCGACCTGCAAGCGGGTGTTCATCTCGAGGAAGAAGAAGCGGCCGTCGGCGTCGAGCAGGAACTCGACGGTGCCGGCGTTGCTGTAGCCGACGGCGCTCGCGGCGGCGACCGCCGCCGCGCCCATGCGCCGCCGCAGCTCGGCCGTGACCACCGGCGAAGGTGCCTCCTCGACCACTTTCTGGTGGCGCCGCTGCAGCGAGCACTCGCGCTCGCCCAGCGACACGACCCTCCCGTAGAGGTCGCCCATGACCTGGATCTCGACGTGGCGCGGCTCGACGATCAGCTTCTCGAGATAGACGGCGTCGTCGCCGAAGCTGGCCGCCGCCTCGGAGCGGGCGGCGCGGTAGGCCGCGGCGAGGTCCGCCGGCCGTGCCACCATCCGCATGCCCTTGCCGCCGCCGCCGGCGGCCGCCTTCAGCATCACCGGGTAGCCGATCTCCGCCGCCGCGCTCTGCGCCGCCGCGAGGTCCGCCAGCGCCTCCTGCCCTCCCGGGACCACCGGCACTCCCGCGGCGCTCATCAGCCTGCGGCTCTCGACCTTGCTGCCCATCGCCGCGATCGCCGCGGGTGAGGGACCGATGAAGACCAGGCCGGCCGCGAGGCAGAGACGAGCGAACTCGGCGCGCTCGGAGAGGAAGCCGTACCCGGGATGGATGGCGTCGGCGCCGATCTCGACCGCCAGGCGCACGATGGCCTCGCCGCGCAGGTAGCTGTCGCGCGACGGCGCCGGACCGATCGGGTGGGCCTCGTCCGCCAGCAGCACCGGCAGGCCGCGGCGGTCGGGCTCGGAGTAGACGACGGCGCTACGGATCCCCAGCTCGCGCAAGGCGCGGACGATGCGCACGGCGATCTCGCCGCGGTTGGCGATCAGCACCTTGCGCAGCGCGCGCGGCGGCCCGGCCGGCATGCCTTCCGGGTGCCCCACTGGCACCGGTGCTGCACGACCGTTCGCTACGCTCTTCTCGGCCATGGCAGGCCGTTCATCCTATCGCAGCCGCCGGCGGCGGTTGCCGTCGCCGAGCGGCCCAGGCGGCCCAGCCGGCCAGCGCCGCCACGCCTGCCAGTCCGAGCGCCGCGGCCACCAGCGACCGGTGGAAGGCGGTGCGGTCCACCCACATCCGCACCCGGTGGCGTCCCGCCGGCACCAGCATGCCGTTGCGGTGCAGGTTGGTCGCCTGCAGCGGCGGCGCCGGACGACCGTCGATGGCGGCGCGGTAGATCAGCAGCGCGCGCTGCACCACCAGCAGCGAGCCGCCGGGGCCGACGTCGAGGTCGAGGTCGAGACTCTCCGGTCCCCGGCGCAGCACCCGCACGGTGCCGCCGGCCGACGGGCGCGGCGGCCCGTTGCCCTCGATCACCGCGTCCCGCTCGGGGTCGAAGGCGTCGCCCTTCATGATCCGGTAGGCGGCGTTGAGATGCGGCGCGTACCAGATGCGCCGCGCCAGGAACACCTCGGGCGACCGCCCCAGCACCTCGTAGACGCGGATCTGCTGGCCGAAGCTCGGCAGCTCCGCCAGCAGGCGGGCATGCGCCGGCAGCGGCGTGAGCGCGCGCTCGATCACCACGCGGCCGACGCCCCAGCCGGCCAGCAGCCGCAAGCGCTCCTCGTCGGTGGCGGTCTTGAGGCTGCCCTGCGACAGGCGGGTGAGGTAGGTGTCGAGCCCCTCGGGCGACTCGTTGAGCTCGAAGCGGCGGTCCCACATCGGGCCCGTGAAGGGGAACATCTCGTAGAAGGCGCGGCGCTCGAGCCACAGCAGCGCCCGCGACGGGAACTTGCCGCCGGCGAAGACCGACGGGCCGAAGAGGTGCTCGAAGTCGGGGTTGAACACGGTCAGGCCGGGCGGCAGCCAGCTGATCACCGGCGGCGGCACGCGGTAGGGCGTCACCGCGTCGGTGGGGTAGAGCGGCCGCAGCATGTACAGCTGTGACGCGGCGTGCGCCGCGAGCAGCAGGCCGCCCCAGGTCCAGGCGGCGCGGCTCGCGGGCGCCGAGCGCGCCATGCGCAGGGCGAGCAGGCCGAGCGCCGCCAGGATGATCAGCGAGAACATGCAGAGACCGCCCCAGCGCACGCGTTCGTTGGCGACGAAGGCCATCGTCCGGTCGGGCGGAATGAGCGCCCGGAGGAGCCGCGTGGCGGGCCCCGGCAGCACGCCGAGGAAGGCCCAGAGCGCGCCGAGCGCCAGCGCCAGCCCCGCCAGCGCCCACCGGAACCGGCGGCCCGCGGGGCCGGCGGACTCCGCCCCGAGCAACCGCTCGAAACCGATGCCGCACAGCAGGGCGCCTCCCACCGCCACCGGCAGCCAGAACTTCACCGGGTAGCGCAGCGCCCCCGCTCCCGGCCGCGCGAAGAGCCACTCCATCGCCGGGTTGTAGCGCCCCAGCGAGCAGAAGATGCCCGCCGCGCAGGCCCCCCACGCCCACCAGGCGGCCAGGCGCCGGGGCGCGCCCTGGCTCGGATCACCCTGATCGCCCTGATCGGCCTGATCGCCCTGATCGCCCTGATCGCCCTGATCGCGCCGGTCGCGCCGGTCGCCCCGGGCGCGCCGATCTCCGCCAGGCAGGCCGCCGGCGGCGATCAGCGCCAGGGCGAGGAGCCCGGGATAGAGCGAGGGGTACAGCGGCGGAGCGCCGGTGAAGAAGCGCTGGCCCCAGAAGCTGCCGGCGATGCGCACGTCGAGCCGGCCGAACAGCGTCGGCAGCAGCCACTCGGCGATCTGGGCCGGGTGCCAGCTGGCGATGGTCGCCACCCCGCCGGTGTAGCCGCGGAACCCGCGGAACGAGACCGGCAGGATGCGCAGGAACTCGACGATCTGCGGCAGCGCGATCAGCGTGCCGCAGACGAAGGCCGCTGCCAGCGCCGCCAACCCGCCCCATGCCGGCCGGCGCCACCGCGGCGGGGATCCCGGAGACCCCGGTCCGTCGCCATCCGCTGCCTGCCGCCAGGCCCACACTCGCCAGCGGAGCGCCAGCGCCGCACCGGCCAGTCCCGCCGCCAGCACCGCCATCAGCGGGTCGCCGCTCAGCAGCAGCAGCGCCCACAGCAGCGCGACCGCCACGACATCCCATGCCCGCCGCGCGCCGGGGACCGTCGCCCCAGGGTGAGCGGGTGCGAACCCCAGGCATGCCCCGACCAGCGCCGGCGCCAGGGTCGCCCCGGCGATCAGGTTGTAGAAAGAGAGGTGGGAGAGATAGAAGCCGGAGGCCGTGTAGCAGACCGCCGCCGCCCAGGACGCCTCCCGCGCCAGGCCCCAGCGCCGCGCCATCCAGAAGAACGCCAGCGGCGCGAGCAGGAGGTGGAGCCAGAAGTGCGCGTTCAGCGCCCAGATCGGCGACGCCCACAGCAGGAAGGCGTTGGTGGGATAGAACGGCACCGCGTTGGGATTGCCGGCGAGCGGCTGGCCGCCGCCGCGGTAGGGATCGAGCAGCGGGAAGTAGCCCTGATGCAGCGCCCGCGCCTCCGACCACTTCAGCGCCAGGTGAGCGTTCAGCACGTCGCGCATGTACAGGGTCTCGGTGCCGCGCGCGAGCGGCAGCGCGAGCCAGGCCAGCAGCAGCATCAGGGGCAGCACGTAGAGCGCCGCGAAGCGCCGGCGCGAGCGCTCCTCCGGCGCCGCGGCGGGGAGGGCCGTGTCCTGGTCGTTCATCGCTTTTCCTGTATCCCCCGTACAATACCGCGCGTGCTAGCGCCCCTGGTCCGCTCCCTCCGGCCCTCCCAGTGGGCGAAGAACCTCTTCGTGCTGGCGCCCCTGGTGTTCGGCAGCCGGCTGGGCGACGCCGCCGCGGTCGCCCGCGCGCTGCTCGCGTTGCTGGCTTTCTGCTGCGCCGCCTCCGCCGTCTATCTCGCCAACGACATCCGCGACCGCGATGAGGACCGGCTGCATCCGCGGAAGCGCCTGCGTCCGCTGGCCGCCGGCACCCTGAGCGTCCCGGCCGCGGCCGTCGCCGTGCTGCTGCTGATTGCCGCCGCGGCGGCGTTGGCGTACGGGCTCGGCGCCGGGTTCGGGCGAGTGCTCGCAGCTTATCTTCTCCTCAACCTCCTCTACACCCTCTGGTTCAAGCACATGGTCATCCTCGATGTCATGTGCATCGGCCTGTTCTTCGTGCTGCGGGTGCTGGCCGGCGCCGCGGCGACCAGGGTCCAGGTGTCGAGCTGGCTGTTCCTGTGCACCACCTTCCTGGCGCTCTTCCTCGCCTTCTCCAAGCGCCGTCACGAGATGACGCTGCTCGCCAACGGCGCCGCGGGCCAGCGGCCGGTGCTCGACCACTACAGCCCTGCCTTCCTCGACCAGATGATCAACGTCGTCACCGCGTCGTCGGTGGTCTCCTATGCCCTCTACGCCGTGGCCCCGGAGACGGTGGCGAAGTTCCACACCCAGCGGCTGATCTACACCATCCCGATGGTGCTGTTCGGCATCTTCCGCTACCTCTATCTCATGTACCAGCGCGAGGACCAGCGGAACCCGACGGAGGCCATCCTGACCGACCTGCCCTTCCTCATCAACATCGCCCTCTGGGGGCTGGCCGTGGTGTGGATCGTCTACGGCCGGGGGCTCGCCTGGCTGCCGGGTTTCATGGGAGGGGGTGGCGGCGAGGGCTTGGGCGGCGGGGTGGGTGGCGGGGGCGGCGGCCCATGACCCGAGCGGCCGGCGCCGCCAGCGCGGCCGGCACGGCCGGCACGGCCCTGAGACAGGCCCGGCGCTGGCTCCCCTGGCTGGTGGCGGCGGCCATCCTGGCCGTGCTGATCCTCCGCCTGCCGCGCGCCCAGCTGCTGCACTCCCTGGCCGCCGGTCCGTCGTGGAAGGTGGCGCTCTGCTCCGCGGCGGTGGTCGGCGCGGCGCTTTTCGCCGACGTCTGGGCGACGCTCGCGGCCTTCGCCGCCACCGGCGTGCGCTGCCACTGGCGCGGCGTGCTGCCGGCGCGCGGCGCCACCTACCTGCTCGGACTGCTCAACTTCGCCGTCGGCCAGGGCGGGATGGGCCTCTACCTGCATCGCGCCGGCGTCGCCCCGCTGCGCGTGCTGGGCACGCTGCTCTTCCTGTTCGCCACCCAGGTCGGCGCCCTGGCCGCGGTGGCGGCGGCCGGGACGCTGCCGCCGGCGCTGGGCGTCGGCGGCGGGCCTCTGGCCGGCTCCCTGCCGCTCCTGGCTGCGGTCACCGCGGTCACTGCGCTCGTCGCGGCGTTCGCCGTGCTGCTCGTCTTGCTCGCCCGGCGGCCGGCATGGCTGAGCCGCTACCGGTTCCTGGCGCCGGCCTTCGCCGCCGGCGGCGGCGGCTTCCTGCGCGCCACCGCCGCCCGGCTGCCGCATGTCGTGACGATGGTCGCCGGCTTGTGGCTGGGGCTGCGCTTGTGGGGCGTCGCGCTGCCGCTCGCCCGCGGGCTGGTCGTGCTCTCGGTGGCGGTGCTGGTCACCGTCCTGCCGATCGCCCCGAGCGGGCTCGGCACGCTGGAGCTGGCGCTGGTCGAGCTGACCTCGGCATACGCTCCGGGACCGACCGCCGCGGCGCAGCGCGCCTCGGTGCTCGCCTTCTCCTTCGTCTATCACCTCTTCTCGATCGCCGCCCAGGCCGCGGTCGGCTTGCTCTGCCTGGCCTGGCTGGCACGGCGGGCACGGAGCGGCCGCGCGCGCGGCGACGGCAGCGCTGCGGAGTGCGTGATCGTGCCGCTGCCCGCGCTCGGGCAGGCGATCGATCGATCGGCAAGGATTACGCGCTAGATTACTCGGACGATGGAACCGACCCCAGCGACTCCAGCGTGGCCGCAGCCGCCGCCCGAGGCGGCCAGCCGGCCGCCGCGCGTGGCGGTGGTGGTGCCCTGCCACAACGAGGCGGCCACCGCCGGCAAGGTGGTGCGGGACTTCCGCGCCGTCCTGCCGGAGGCGCAGGTGCTGGTGGTCGACAACGCCTCGACCGACGGCACCGCCGAGACGGCGCGCCAGGCGGGCGCGTGGGTGCTCCACGAACCGCGCGCCGGCAAGGGGTTCGCCCTGCTCGCCGGCTTCCGCGAAGCGCGGGGCGCCGACTACTTCGTGATGGTGGACGGCGACGACACCTATCCGGCGGAGGACGTGGTGAAGCTGCTGGAGGCGGCGCGGGCGGGGGCCGACATGGTGGTCGGCACCCGTCTCGCCGGCGCCGAGCAGGGCGCCTTCCGCGCCGGCCACTCGCTGGGCAACCGGCTGTTCAACCTGCTCGTGCGCATGCTCTTCGGCGTCCGCACCGGCGACCTCTTCTCGGGTTACCGGGTGCTCTCGCGGCGCTTCCTCGAGACCACGCCGCTGATCGCGCGCGGCTTCGAGGTGGAGGCCGAGCTGGCCCTGCAGGCGGTGGTGCAGGGCTATCGCACGGTGGAGGTGCCGATCCGCTACCGCGCGCGTCCCGAGGAGAGCCCGAGCAAGCTCCACACCTACCGCGACGGCTATCGCATCCTGATGGCCATCCTGATGTTCTTCCGCGACTACCGGCCGCTCAAGTTCTTCGGCCTGCTCGCCCTCTTCCTGCTGCTGCTGTCGCTCGCCGGCGGCGGCCTGGTGATCGCCGAGTACCTGCAGACCGGCCTGGTGCCTCGGCTGCCGCTCGCGGTGCTCTCGGCGGCGCTGTTCATCCTCAGCGCCCTGTCGATGACCTGCGGCGTCCTGCTCTCGTCGATCAACCGGCGCTCCGCCGAGATCGCGGCGCTCATGCCGTGGCGGTGAGGCTCTCGGCGCCGGCGCCGGCGCCGGGGCGCCGATGACCGACGTCGCGGTCGCACTGCTGACCCTGCTCGCGCTCGGCGCCCTCGCCGGCGCCGGCTACCTGCTGGCCGTGCGCCTGCTCGGGTTGGCGCGGGCGGCATCCGATGCGCTCTCGCTGGCGACGGCCTGGCTCCTTGCCTCGACCGGCATCGGCGTGGGCATCGGCCTGGCGCTCGGGACCTGCGGCCAGCTCCGCCTGGCTCCCGGGTTGGCGCTGGCGCTGCTCGCGAACGGCGCGCTGCTGGCCTGGCGGCCACGCCAGGGATCTCCGGAACTGCCGGCGGCGCCGTCCGCCGCGGGCGACGGCGGCTGGGCGGCGCTGGCGTGGCCGGCGCGCCACCTCGGCAGCCGGCTCGCGGCGCGGCTACGGCAGCACTGGGTCCTCTCGCTGCTCGCCTGCCACGCCATCGGCACCGAGGCGCTGCGCGGCCTGGTGCGGCCGCCGCTGTCCTGGGACAGCCTGATGTACCACCTGATGCTCGCCGCCACCTGGCTGCAGCGGCACGACCTGGCGCCGGTCTTCGGCGCCTACCCGATGAACTACTACGGCTACACCCCGGCCAACGGCGCGGTGTGGCTGTGGTGGTGGATGGCGCCCGCGCACGGCGAGCTCTACGCCAACCTCGCCTTCCTGCCGCAGTGGGCGCTGCTGGCGCTCGCGACCGGCGGCGTGGCGCGCCGGCTGGGGGCCCGCCGCGCCTGGCCGCTCGCCGCCTTCCTGGTGGCGATGACGCCGACGGTGGTGCGTTTCGCCGCCACCCAGTACGTGGACATCTTCACCGCCGCCTGCCTGCTCGGGGCCTGCTGCTTCGGGCTGTCCTGGCTGCGCGAACCGCGCTGGGGAGACGCGGCGCTGGCCGGGATCGGGCTGGGCCTGGCGGCCGGTGCCAAGGTCCTGGGACTGGTCTACGCGGCGGCGCTGGCGGCGGCGCTGCTGCCGCTGGCGATGGGGAGCTGGCGGCGCCGCGCCGTCCAGGCCGTGGCCGCGCTGGCCCTGGCGGCCGCCCTGGGCGGCTTCTTCTACCTGCGCAACGCGGAACGCGGCGTCGATCCGCTGGCCCTCGAATGCGAGGGTCTGCCGCATCGCCTGCCGGTGCACGGCCTGCCGGCCCTGCCGCGGCCGGGCTCGGTGGCCGCCATGCCGCGCCAGATGCTCGCCGAGGGGCGCCTGGCGCGCGCCTTCCTGGGCACGACCGAGGAGGGCCGGTCGCCGTTCGTCGACCTCGGCCTCGGGCCGCAGGCGCTGGTGGTGTTGCTCGGCATCCCCGCCCTCGCCGCCGTGCCGCGCGAGCGCCGGCGCGAGGCTGCCGTTGCCGGCAGCCAGGTGCTCGCCGAGGTCGCCTTCTGGCTCGCGGTGCCTTACGCGGCGGCCGGCCACGTCTTCGCGAACGTCCGCTACCTGCTGCCGGCGGTGGGCCTCGCCTTCGCGGGCGGCGTCGCCGCCGCCGAGACCCGGCGCGCCGACGAACGCCTGCTGCACGGCCTCGCGGTCGCCCTCGCCGCCCAGGGCCTGCTGCAGCTGCACACCCGGATGCCGGACGGCGTCCGCCTGGCGGTGGCGGCAGCCGACCTGGCGGTGGTCGCCCTGGCGCTCTCGCCATGGCTGCGGAAGCTGCGGAAGCTGCGGAAGCTGCCCGGCTGGCGCGGCTGGCGGGGAGCCCCGGCGCTGCTGCCGGCGCTCGCCGTGCTCTGCGGGGTCGCAGCGCTCGCCGGGGTGCCCTGGCTGGCGCGCTTCAGGGACGCCGACCGCACGCGCGCCTTCACCGAGGAGTACACGGCGCACGGCATCAACGTCGCCCTCTACGCCGCCGGCTGGGACTGGCTCGAGCGGCACGGCGGCAGCGGCACGGTGGCGGTGGTCAACTCGCCGGACACCTTCTTCATCTACCCGGCCATGGGCCCCCGCCTCGAGCGCCGCGCCCTCTACGTCAACGTCAACGCCGCCAACCTCGACGCGGCCGCCGCCTACCCGCTCTGCCAGCCGCGGGTGCAGCCCGACGCCGCCGCCTGGATCGCCAACCTGCGCACCGCAGGAGCACGCTGGCTCGATCTCACCCGCACGCCTCCCTTCCCCTTCCCGATGGAGAACGACTGGGCGCGCGCGCATCCGGAGCTCTTCGTACTGCGGTTCTCCGACTCCACCAACCTGATCTATGAGCTGAGGCCTGCAACTTGAAGCTCCTGATCGTCTACGAGACCGTCTACCCCGACTTCATCGGCGGCGTGGAGCTGCGCAACTACGAGCTGGCGACGGCGCTCTGCCGGCGCGGCCACGAGGTCACGCTCGCCGGCTTCTGCAGCGGTCTCACCTCGACGGTCGAGAACCTCCACATCCTGTCGCTGGGCGAGCTGGGCGGCCTCTACAACTCCGCCGGCAGGCGCAGCACCCGCCAGGCGCTGCGCTTCGCGGCGGTGGTGCGCCGCCTCGACCTGGCGCCGTACGACGCGGTCGAGACCCCGAGCGTGCCGTACGTCCACCTGCTGCCGCTGGCTTGGAAGTGCGCCGCCGCGGGCAAACCGCTGCTGGTCACCTGGTACGAGCACTGGGGCGCCTACTGGCGTGGCTACGTCGGACGTCTCCGCGCGCCCGCCTATCGCGCCGTCGAGTGGCTGAGCTCGCAGCTCGGCACGGCGGTGACCGCCACCAGCGACCTCACCCGCGGACGCCTGGCGGCGGCGCGCCGGCGGCGACGCGGGGCCGCGACGGCCGGCAGCACCGGCCTGGTCGACCTGGTGCCCGGCGGGATCACCGTCTCGCGGGTGCGGGCGGCCGCCGGCGACCGCCCGGGAGACGGCCCGCCGCTGATCTACGCCGGCCGGCTGCTCGAGCACAAGCGCCTCGACCTGCTGCTGCGCGCCGTCCAGCTGCTGGCTCTCGGCGAGAGCGGCACGGACGCGGCGGGTCCGCTGCTGACCGTGTTCGGGGAAGGCCCCGACCGCCCGCGCCTCGAGGCCCTGGCCGGCGAGCTCGGGATCGCCGACCGCGTGGTCTTCTGCGGCCACGTCAAGAGCAGCGAGGAGGTCTGGCGCGAGCTCGGCCGCGCGCGCCTCGCCGTGCAGCCGTCGGCGCGCGAGGGCTTCGGCCTCTTCCCGCTCGAGGCCATGGCCGCCGGCCTGCCTGTGGTCTACTGCGGCTCACCCGAGAGCGCCGTCGGCGAGCTGGTGCGCGACGGCGTGGAGGGAATGGCCGTGGCCGCCGAGCCGCGCGCCCTCGCCGCGGCGCTGGCCGCACTGCTCGCGCCGGCCGGGGAGGCGGAGCGCCGCCGTCTCGGCCGCAATGCCGAGGCGCGAGCCGCGCACTACGACTGGGACGAGATCGCCGGCAGCATCGAAGCCATCTGCCTCGGCCTCATGGCGCGCGCCCCTCGCAGACGCCGATGACCAATCCCCGCGTGCCCGGCCAGCGCTCGCCGTAAGTGGAGCCCGCGACCGCCGGCCAATCCGCCTCCGACCAGGTCGTCAGCCCTTCGCGCTCGAGGTAGTGGCAGCGGTCGAACGGCAGGGCGCCGGCCGCGAGCAGCTCGTCCATGAAGGGGTTGTAACCCAGCGGCAAGGTGACCATCAGCAGCCCGCCCGGCGCCAGCTGATCGCGCAGGTTGGCGATGGCGCGCGCGATCTTTCCCGGGTCGCGCGGCTCCTCGTCCCAGCCGACGTGCTCGAGGGTCGAGATGCTGACGATGAGGTCGTAGGGCTGGCCGGCGTGGAAGGCCGCCGCATCGGCGTTGCGCACCGCCGGGCCGCGCTCGAACTTGTCGATCACCTCGTGGCCGACGTCGAAGTAATGCGACAGCACGTTGCCGACCTCCAGCACGCGGCCGCCGCGGCGGGCGAGCACGGCCGCGCGGACGATCGGGATCTCGACCGCCCGCTCGTTGCTCCAGGTGAGGTTATAGGGGTGCAGGAAGTACTCGTACCGCGCCGACCGGAAGGTGAAGCCGCGGGGAAAAACCTTGCAATAGATCCGCCACAGCGGGAAGAGGGCCCACAGCGCAGCCAGGCGTGCGACATAAAAGAAACCTTTTTCCGCGAGCGCCTGGCGCGCGCTCTGCCACCTGCCCGGCAGGGTGCCGGCATCGTACCGCCATCTCAACAGCCGGCTCCTCGCGGGCCCTCTCCTGGCGTCGGCATCGGCGCCGCCGATGATAACGCAGCCGCCGGCATACGGGTTTCGGAGAGAAGTCTGAGTCGTATTCAGGGTAGCGGGTCAGTCTCCCGCTGCCTCCCTTTGGGCGAGGGGCCAAAGTCCTCGACCCCCGCAGCCCCGGCCCCTCGCCCAAAGGGCGGCAGTGGGAGACTGACCCACTACCGACAGTCCGGGCTGGTGGGCCGCCGGACCGTGTGCTATCAATCCCCTCCGCATGCTCATGGCGGTGATGGGGCTCGCCCTCACGCTGTTGACCCTCGGCCTGCTGGCGGTGGGCGGCTACCTGCTCGCGCTGCGCCTGCTGGGCGCGGAGGCCCGGCGGGACCCGCTGGCGCTCGCCGTCGCCGCCCTGCTCGCGGCGACGGCCGAGGCGCTCGCGATCGGCCTGGCGCTCGGCATCTGCGGCGCGCTGCGGATCGAGGCGGCGCTTGCCGCGCAGACATTGCTGGTCGCCGTCCTGGGGCGCCGCCGCCTCGCCGCCGCCGCCGCCGATCTCTGGGAGCCGGCGCGGCACCTCGGGCGGCGCGCCTGGGAGCGGCTGCGCGCCCACCCGGCCCTCAGCCTGCTCACCCTCCACGCGGTGGGCAGCGAGGCGCTGCGCGGCCTGCTCCGGCCGCCGCTCTCCTGGGACAGCCTGATGTACCACCTGCTGCTCAGCGCGACCTGGCTGCAGCGCCACGACCTGGCGCCGGTCTTCGGCGCCTATCCGGTGAACGACTACGGCTACGTGCCGGCCAACGGCTCGATCTGGTTCTGGTGGTGGATGGCGCCTTCGCACAGCGAGCTCTACGTCAACCTCGCCTCGCTCGCCCACTGGGCGCTGCTCGGCCTGGCGGTGGGAGGCATCGCGCGCCAGCTGGGCGCGCGCCGGCACTGGCCCCTCGCCTCGTTCCTGGTGCTGCTGACGCCGGTCGTGGTGCGCTTCGCCGCCACCCAGTACGTCGACATCTTCGTCGCCTCGACGCTGCTCGCCGGCGCCTTCTTCGCCCTGCGCTGGATGGAACGGCCGCGCCTGGCCGACGCGGCGCTGGCCGGCGCCGGCTGCGGCCTGGCGTGCGGCGCCAAGCTCCTCGGCGTGCCCTACGCCGCCGCGCTGGCCGCGGCGGCCGTCCTCCTGGCTCGAGAGCACCCACCCGCCGAGCTGGCGGGCAGCCCGCCGGATGGTGCGCCGCCAGGCTCCGGGCCCAAGCCCGGCGCAGGCGCCGCCGCCGGCCGCTGGCTGCGGCAGCGGCTGCCGCAGCTGGCGGCCGCGTCGCTGATCGCGGCCGCCCTCGGCAGCTTCTTCTACCTGCGCAACATCGCCCTCGGCGCCGGCCCGCTCGCCCTCGCGTGCGAGGGCCGAGAGGGCGCGGCCCCGGCGCCGGCGCCGCCGCCGACCGCCGGCCTGGCTACGGGCACCGCAGGCGTGGCGGGCGCCGCCGCAGGCGTGGCGGGCGGCGCGGGCGCGGCAGGCGCCGCCGCAGGCGCCGCGGCCGCGCCGGCAAGGCCGGCAGCGGCGGCACTTCCGCAGCCTGGGGCGCAGGCCCGGCCCGCCGCGGCGCCTCCGCCGCTGCTGCCCACCCTGCCGCGCCGCGACTCGGTCGCCGACCAGTGGTCCACCATCGGCCGCCACCAGGTGCTCGACGCCTTCCTCGGCATCACCCGGCCGCAATCGGTCGAGCTCGGGGCGGGTCCACAGGCGCTGGTGCTGTTGCTCGCCTTCCTGGCGCTGCCGTTCGGCGTCGCCTCGGACCGGCGCCGCGCGGCGCTGGTGGCGGCAACCCAGATCGCCTTCGAGCTGCTCTTCTGGCTGGTGGTGCCCTTCGCCGCGAACCTCCACCTGTTCGCCAACATCCGCTATCTCATCCCGGCGATCGGCCTGGCCGCGGCCGGCGGCGTCGCCGTCGCCGAGCAGCGCGGGATGAGCGATCCGTGGCTGCGCGGCATCGCCCTCGCCCTGGCTTGCCAGGGCCTGCTGCAGCTGCATGCCGAGATGCCGCACGGCGTCCGCGTGGCGATCGCCGCCGCCGACCTGGCGGCCGTTGTCCTCGGAATCTCGCCCGGCTGCCGCGGCGCGGTGCGGCGGCATGCCGGCGCCGCCGCCGCCGCCGCCCTCGCGCTGGCCCTGCTCGGCGCGCCGCTGCTGGCGCGCTTCCGGGCCCGCGACCGCCCGCGCGCACTGGCCGTCGAGTGGACCGCGCATGCCACTTCGGCCCACCTGTTCGCCGGCGCCTGGGGTTGGCTCGACGCGCACGGCGAGGACGGGACCGTCGACGTCGTCGGTTCCCCGGGCACCTACTTCGTCTACCCGGCCATGGGCCCGTTCCTCGAGCGGCAGGCGATCTACGTCAACGTCAACCGCGCCAACTTGAGCGTCGCCGCCCGCTATCCCGCCTGCAACCCGCGGGTCGATCCCTCGGAGCAAGCCTGGCTCGACAACCTCGCCGCCGCGCAAGTCCGCTGGCTGCTGCTCTGCCGCTACCCCGAGTTCGACTTCCCCCTCGAGGGCCGCTGGGCCGTGGCTCATCCCGACCGCTTCGCCCTGCGCTATGCCGATCCCGCCTGCGTCATCTTCGAGGTCCTGCCGGCAAAGCGCAATCCAGCAAACTAAAACTAGGACACTACCCCGGCCGGTCCTGTGGTAACTTGCCCCCGGGACCGCCATGGAACACGTCAGCCACCCTCCCCGGACCGCTCCGGCCTCCTCGACGCAGCGCCTGCTGACCGCCGCCATCGGCACGCCGATCATCGCGGCAGGCATCCTGCTGCTGAGCGGACCCTGGTTCTTCCTCTTCGCGGCGATCATCTTCACCTGGGCCGCCTTCGAGTACGTGGGGATCGTGCGCCCGCGGGCGCCGCACGCGCCGCTGGCGGTGCTGGTGGTGCTGGTTCCCCTGGCGGCGCTGGTCATGACCCTGTCGCTCGATCCGCAGCGCGAGCAGCAGCTGCTGCTGGCGCTCGGCGCCCTGACCTCGGTCGGCATCGGCAGCATGGTGCTGCTCGCCCGCACGCCTCTCGACGAGACCCTGGAGGGCCTCGGCATCCTCGCCTTCGGCCTGCCGTACTTCGCGGTGCCGCTGGCCAGCATCTACCGCCTGCAGCACCGGGACCGCGGGCTGGTCTTCCTGCTGCTCGCGATCGTCTGGCTGGGCGACACCGCGGCCTTCTACGTCGGCAGCCGCTTCGGCCGCCACAAGATGGCGCCGACCATCAGCCCGAAGAAGACCTGGGAAGGGGCGGCGGCGGGCTTCCTGACAGGGCTGGCGGCGGCGGCGGCGTGGAGCCTCTGGTGGCGCGGCCGGCTGGAACCCGAGTTGCTGGTGCTGGGCGCCTTCACCGCCGCCGCGGCGCAGGTCGGCGACCTGGTCGAATCGATGCTCAAGCGCGGCGTCGGCGTGAAGGACTCGGGGCACGTGCTGCCCGGCCATGGCGGCTTGCTCGACCGCTGTGACGCCCTGCTGTTCGCCGCGCCGGTGCTGCAACTGGGCGTCTGCCTGCTGCTGCCGCTGCCCGCGGTGGCCGGCGTCCACTAGCCCGGACTATAATCACCCCTCCGTCGCCAGGGCGCGGCCCGGCAGCCTGACTCCCGCCGCCGCGTCCTCCGGTTGCCTGACCGATCCCCCGAACCGCCGAGATGCCATGAACGTCATCCTGACCAACCTCCTCGCCTTCGGCTTCGCCCTGGGCATCATCATCGTCGTGCACGAGGCGGGACACCTGCTGGTCGCCAAGGCCTTCGGCGTCCGGGTGCTCACCTTCTCGATCGGCTTCGGCAAGCGGCTGTGGGGCTTTACGCGCGGCGGCACCGACTACCGGGTCTCGGCCATCCCGCTCGGCGGCTACGTCCGGCTGTTCGGCGAGAACCCCGACGAATCGTCCGGCGATCCCGGCGAGTTCCTGAGCAAGCCGCGCTGGCAGCGGGTGCTGGTGTACCTGGCCGGTCCGGCGATGAACGTGGTGCTGTCGGTGGTGCTGTTCGCCGTGCTGTTCATGGTCGGCGTCGAGCTGCCGAACCTGCCCGCCATGCCGCCGCTCATCGGCGCCGTCGAGGCCGGCTCCTCGGCGGCTCATGCCGGCCTGGCCAAGGGCGACCTGGTCGTCAAGGTCAACGGCGAGCACATCTCCAACTGGCAGGAGCTGAGCCTCGCGCTGATCACCTCGCCCGACAAGCCGGTGACCTTGCTGGTCCGCCGGGGCGATCGCACCTTCCCCGCCACCGTCACGCCGCAGCGCGTGCCGCACTACGACGTCGGCGACCATGCCGGCCTCGACCCGGTGCTGCGGCCGCAGATCCGGAAGATCGAGCCCGGCAAGCCGGCGGAGCGGGCCGGACTGCGGGCGGGCGACGAGATCCGCGACGTCGACGGCCGGCCGATCACCGAGACGCGCGACTTCCTCGACGCCATCGAGAAGCGGCCCGGCATCGCGATGACGGTCGGGGTGGTGCGCGACGGCAGGCCGCTGCAGGTGAGGGTGGTGCCGGCGCTGGTCGGGGGGAAGGGACGGATCGGCGCCTACATCGGCTTCTATCAGCGCTATCCGCCGGGGCAGGCGCTGGTCGAGAGCCTGCGCTACAACGTCGACATCGTCTCCGAGACCTTCCAGGTGCTGGGCAAGATCTTCCGCCGCGAGATGTCGGCCAAGGGAGCCTTCGCCGGCCCCATCGAGATCGCCGCCCAGAGCGGCGCCGCGGCGCGCGCCGGGTTCAAGTACCTCCTGAACCTGATGGGCTTCGTCAGCCTGAGCATCGCCATCCTGAACCTGATGCCGATCCCGATCCTCGACGGCGGCCAGATCTTCATCCTGCTGATCGAGGAAGTCATCCGCCGCGACCTGTCGCTGCGGGTGAAAGAGGTGATCAGCCAGGTCGGCCTGGTTCTCATCCTCATGCTGATGGTGGTGGTGGTGTACTTCGACCTCATGAAGCACCTTCCCGGCTTGCTGCCCGGCTCCTGACCCCCGGGCCCCTCCGCAGCAGACCGCGCAGCGCCTCGAGGTCGCGGGCGTGCCCGGCCATGTCCTTGCCCGGGTCGGTCTCGACGATCATGGGCACCGCGGCCAGGGCGGGCTCCGCCAGCAGGCGCGCGAACGTCTCGAGCCCGAGCAGACCTTCGCCGATGTGGGCGTGACGATCGCGGCGCGAGCCGCAGGGGCGGAGCGAGTCGTTGACGTGGATGCAGCCCAGCGTCGCGAGACCCAGCCGCTCCGAGGCCTCGGCGACGAAGTCGCGCCAGCCGGCCGGCTCGTGGATGGGATAGCCGGCGGCGAAGGCATGACAGGTGTCGATGCAGAATCCTACCCGCCGCCGGCGCGCTGCCGGCAGGCGCCGGCGAAGCGCGGCGAGGTGCTCGAGCCGGTGTCCCAGGCAGCTCCCCTGGCCGGCGGTGTTCTCGAGCAGCACGCGGGTGCGCAGGCCGGGCAACGCCGCCAGCGCCTGGTCGAGAGCGGCGGCGGCGCGGTCGAGCCCGGCGTCCTCGCCGGCGCCCAGGTGCGCTCCCGGATGCAGCACCAGGCCGGAGACTCCGAGCCGGCCGCAGCGCTCGAGCTCGTCGGCCAGCGCCTGCTGCGACAGCGCCAGCACCTGCGGATCGGCGGCTGCCAGGTTGATGAGATAGGAGGCATGCGCCAGCACCGGCCCGACCCTGCCCGCCGCGTGGGCGGTCCGGAAGGCCGCGGCCTCGACCTCCTCGAGCGGGCGGGCGCGCCACTGGTTGGCATTCTTGACGAAGATCTGGATGGCGTCGCAGCCGAGCTCCGCGGCTCGCCCGAAGGCGCTGGCGACGCCGCCGGCGACCGAGACATGGGCGCCCAGCGGCGGCCCCGCGGGAGCCGCCGGCGTCGTGCGCAGCGGGCGCCTGGCGGACACCGGGTCATTCTACTAGCCCCCGGCACGGAGAGGCCGCGGCGGGGCGACGCGGGCGAGTCGTCCCCCCCGCCTCCGTTTGGGCGAGGGGTGGTGTTGCTGGGATGGCCGCGGACCCTTGGACCCCTCGCCCAAACGGAGGCGGGGGGGGACGACTCGCCCGCGTCAAAGCCGCGCGCCCGGCGGCGCTTTGGTAGACTGCGCGGCATGTGGCGGCGATTCCTGTCGGGCCTGGGGATGATCGCCTACCTGCTGCTGGTGCTGGTGGCCTTCCTGGCCGCAAGCTACTTCGCCTTCAGCCTGTTCGTGCGCAGTGGGGTCATGGCGGTGCCGAACGTGACCGGCTTGTCGCGGGCGGATGCGGCCGACACCCTGGCCGACCTGGGACTGACGCTGCGGCGCGCCGCCGGCGGCCGCTACGACGAGCAGGTGCCGGCGGGCCGCGTCGTGCGCCAGAGCCCGGACGCGCGCACCCTGGTCAAGCGCGGCAGCAGCGTGGAGGTGGTGCTGTCGCTCGGACCGCGCGTGGTCAAGGTGCCGCCGCTCGCCGGCAAGGCGCTGCCGGCGGCCCAGGTGACGCTCTCGGCCATCGGCCTGGAGGTGGGAAGCATCCTTGGCGCCTTCGATGCGCGGCGCCCTCCCGGCGCGGTGGTCGAGCAGGACCCCGACGCCGGCGAAGAGGTGCCGCCGGCCTCGCCGGTCAGCTTGCTGCTGGCGATGGCGGCTCCCGGCCGGCGGTACGTGATGCCCGACCTGGTCTACCGCCACTACGACCCGGTGCGGCAGTTCTTCGAGGCGCGAGGCTTCCGCTTCGGCAACGTCAAGTTCGAGCGCTACGAAGGCGTCGCGGCGGGGGTGATCCTGCGCCAGTTCCCGCTTCCCGGACATCCGCTGACCGCCAACGACCCGGTGTCGCTGGTGGTGGCGACGACCGACTCGGGCCCGTGATGAAGCTGGCGCCCTCGATCCTCGCCGCCGACCTCGCCGACCTCGGCGGCGCGCTCGCCGCCTGCGAGGCCGGAGGCGCGGACCTGGTGCACGTGGACGTGATGGACGGCCACTTCGTGCCGAACCTGACCTTCGGCATCCCGGTGCTCGCGGCCCTCCACCGCCGCACCCGGCTGCCGCTCGACGTTCACCTCATGGTGTCGAATCCGGAGCGGCTGCTCTCCGACTACCTGCATGCCGGCGCGGCGAGGGTCGCCGTGCACTGGGAAGCGGCGCCCCACCTCGACCGGCTGCTGCAGCAGATCCGGGAGGCCGGGGCCAAGGCGGGGGTGGCGGTCAACCCGGCGACGCCGGTGGAGGCGCTGGTGGACGTCCTGCCGCGCCTGGACTACGTGCTGCTCATGTCGGTAAACCCGGGATTCTCCGGACAGGCGTTCCTCCCCCGCAGCCTGGACAAGGCCCGGCGGCTGCGGCGGCTGATCCGCGATGCCGGCGACCTGCCGGTCGAGATCGCGATGGACGGGGGCATCGATCGCGGTAACATGGAGGACGTCATCGCCGCCGGGGTGGAGATGTGCGTGGTGGGCACGGCGGTGTTTTCCGCGGCCGACCCGGCCCGGGCCATGTGCGAGCTGATCTCGCTCAGTCGGTCGGAGAGACTATGAAAACGAAGTTGGCGGCACAGGCCGCATCCAAGACGACGATCCTCCTGCTGGTCGGACTGGTGGGAGTGTCGGGCTGCTCGAGCCAGGGCGCGGGGCGGCGCAAGTCGGACCCGGTCCTCAGGCTGTCGGCGCAGGAGTCGCTCGTCCAGGGCAAGGATCTCCTCGCGCAGAAGAAGTACTCCCGGGCGCGGCCTCTGTTCACCCATGCCTTCGAGGTGGAGCCGAACTCGAAGGTGGGGCGGGAGGGGCTGCTGCTGGCCGCCGACACCTACTTCCTGGAGGGTGGATCGGCGAACGACACGCAGGCCGAGGCCAAGTACCGCGACTACCTCAATCGCTTCCCCACCAGCGAGCAGGCCGCCTATGTCCAGTTCCAGATCGCCAACAGCCTGGCCAAGCGGATGGAGCGGCCCGATCGCGATCAGACCGTGACGCGCAAGGCGCTGGATGCGTACCAGGAGCTGATCCGCCTGTACCCGACCAGCGAATACGCGACCAAGGCCACGGAGCAGCTCAACGTGGTGAACGCCAACCTGGCGCAGCACGAGTTCGAGATCGGCTACTTCTACCTGCGCTATGGCGCGCCGCTGGCGGCGATCAAGCGCTTCGAGTACCTGGTCGAGACCTACCCCAAGTACGGGGCGATGGACCAGGTGATGTACAACCTCGGGCGGGCCTACCAGCGGATGCGCAAGCCCGAGGAGGCGAAGAAGGCGTTCGACCGCCTGCGCAACGAGTTCCCGAACAGCAAGCTCGTCAAGGACATCCCGGCGTTGCGGGAGATCCCCGAAGGAAAGGCCCTGCGATGAAGCATCCGCGGCTGCATTGGAGCTCGGTCCTGCCGTCGCTGCTGCTGCTGGCCGGCGGCCTGCTCGCCGGCTGCGCCTCGAGCGGCGAATCCCGGGACGACCAGATCAGGGAGCTGCAGAACCGGGTGCTCGAGCTGCAGCGCAAGACCGCCGTCGCGGACGTCGAGCTCGCCCGCCTGCGCCAGCAGGTGGCGGAGCTGATGGCGAAGCAGGGCGGCGGGGGCGGCACCTCGCCGAGCTCAATGCCCAGCGGGGTCGGCGGGGCGGCGGGCGCGGCGGGGGCGGCGGGCGCGGCAGCTCCGGGCGCGGGCGGTCCGAGCTGGCGCCGGCCGGCCGCCGCGGAAGGGGCCGGAGGCGGCAGCGCGGCGCGTGCGCCGGCGAGGGTTGCCGGCGGCGCACCGCCACCTTCGCGCCCCGCGGGCGCCGCCCAGGGGACGGCGATCGACGAGATGGACATCGACGTGCCCCCCGCCCGGTCGTCGCAGTCCTTCCCGCCACCGCAACCATCTCCTCGAAGCCCGCTCGCCCGGCCCCCCGTGGCCTCCTCGGCCCCGCCGCTGTCGCCGCCGGTGCCGTCGACGGCGCCGCCGGCGGCCGCCCAGGTCCCGACCTCGCCGGTCCTCGAGGGTAAGCGCGAACCGGTGACGCCGGCGGTCCAGGCGCTCTACGACCGCGGCTACACGCTCTACCACCAGAAGCACTACGTCGACGCCGAGTCCAGCTTCCAGCGCTTCCTGCAAGCCGAACCGAAAAGCGAGCTCGCCGACAACGCGCAGTACTGGATCGGCGAGTGCCGGTACTCGCGTGGTGACATGCGCGGCGCCCTCGCCGCCTTCCGCGAGACGGTGGCGCGCTATCCCGCGGGCAACAAGACCGCCGACGCGCTGCTCAAGGCCGGGATGTCGCTCGAGAACCTTGGGGACAAGGAAGCCGCCCGCAACACCTACCAGGAAGTCCTGAAGCGTTACCCCGGGACCGCCGTGGCCGCGGTCGCAGAAGAGCGCAGGGCGAAGCTGCCGTAGACACTTGCGGGGACCCTCCCGACCCGGGACACCTCCGGGGAATCTCCCTCCGACCCGGGGCGCGGTAGGCGGATCTCCTTGCCGCCTCCCTTTGGGCGAGGATTCTGAACGCGAGCCGATGGAGCACTTCGCTGGCCTCGCCCAAAGGTCGGGG